>TARA_R110002049_G_scaffold118484_1_pt1 | contig 14173 bp, 5 predicted proteins | sample TARA_R110002049 | Tara Oceans TARA_R110002049 (sample SAMEA4396941) | marine metagenome | biome: Polar Biome; feature: [SRF] surface water layer (ENVO:00010504); material: water (ENVO:00002006), including particulate matter (ENVO:01000060) such as... | depth 5 m | reverse complement strand
TTTCTATTTTGTTCACCCGTAGCCTCCCTGTAAGCAGCATCAGTTTCGTGTACCACTATCTCTACCTCAGGTGCAACCTTAGCTAATGCCTTCTTAGCGTTATCGACCTGACGTTCTGTCTTCTGCTTCTGCTTAGGTGTCTTGGCTGGTGCCTCCTCCGTCTTCGGTGAGAACCTTTCAACAAGGGAGTCTATTTTCTCTTTCTTTGTTTTTTTAGAACGAGCCTTGTCGTCTTCTTTGGTTTCTTTCGGTTCGGCAGCGACAGGGGACTTGATGTCTCCTTCTCCCACCGACTTGCTATCTCTGGTAGATTCTTGTGCATCCACCGTCTCTGTGCTTTGCTTTGGAATGGCATCTAGTTTAGTTTTTAGTTTTTTAATTTTTCTATCTATCGCTCTTCGTTCTTTCTTTGCTTCTTGAATATCCTCTTTATAGTTAGAGATATTCATTTCTGCCTCTTCTTTTAAGTCTTCTTTTTCATCTTTAATTTCCTCTATTCTCTCATCTCGTTCTTCTTTAGATAATGACTTATCTGCTCTAACTTTTTTTATTTCTTCACTCTTCTCAGCAATATCATTTTTCAACTCTTCCTTGACGTTTGATATCTCAAGCTCACTATCTTCTATAGTAAACGCTGTGTCTCCGCTATCCATCTCAGATTCTAACTCTTCTATCTCCTCTGTTAGGGCTTGTTGTTCCTCTGTAAGTTTCACCTCAGCTACTGGAGTTTCATCTACTTCTTCTGCAACCTCACTAGTTTGTGTATCTAAAGCAGCTATTTTAGCATCATATTTAGCATCAATCTTATCAAGATTTTTTTGATGTGAATCTTTAACTTTAGCAGCTTTTTCCTTTACCCATTGGTCAGCAGCTTCTTGTGAATCAAATGTTTTTAGGTCTACTTTTTGTCTTGTCTTTGAAGTACCTTTCTTAACTGACTCTGTAACAATAGTAATACCTTTTTTAGACTTATCCGTTCTTAAATCTTCTTCATTATCAGAATTAATTTTTGTCTCTCCTTCTATAACTTTATCTCCTACTTTTAAATTTAGTTCTTTCTCTTCTTCTGTCCAATTTTCTTCTTGATACTCTCTATCAACTTTTTCTTGAGTATCTTTATATTGCTTTTCTCTTCTTTGTATATCAGCTTCCTTAGCTTCAACCTCACTAGTTTGTGTATCAGCTACTGGAGTTTCATCTACTGTTTCTGTAACCTCTGCTACCGCATCTGAACCAACAGTTTCCTTTAGTACCTCCTCTTGTGTTTGTTTAACTTCATTTATTAACTTATCTACTACTGCTGTTTGCTCAGGGGATAGTGCGTCTCTTCTTTTTTTAATGTCGCTAGGTTGCATAACCCCAAAAGCTGAACCCATTAAAAATGAACCAACAACAAACTTCATGTTCTCATCGAAGTCTCCAAACCGCTCTTTAGCTGCCTCCCAAAAACCTTGTTCACCTAAGTTACTATTGTATAACTGAGTAAGCTCCTGAATTGTTTCCTCAGCAACCTCACCGCCACCCCTAGAGATGACCTCACCCGCACGTTGAATTACATACACAGCCTGCTTACCCTTTGAACCAAACTTACTGGCCACAGCCTTTACCAGGCTGCTTACAGGTATCTTTCCGACTACCTTTTGTATAAGCTCGCCACCTAGGGTTCCTAAGAATCCACCCTCAAAACTTAACTCCTCCTGTTGGTTGTTAAATACTCTTCCAGATATCTCAAAGTCAGCACCCTGCTGTATAGCTTTCTTAACAAACCTACGTGTGGCTGTTTTATCCATCGCCTTGTTGTAGTCCTTCATTGCTAATCTGACAGGAGAATTTCTTTTACTGAAACCCTTCGTACCCTTCTTAGTCACAGCCATTGCCGCAATTATAGCACTAGTAGAACCCATCATATCTCCTGCAAACTCCCAGGAGGCTAAGTCCGTTTCAGTTATTTTGGACAACTGGTCTAACACATCCTCCTCGGTAAAGTCTTTAGCTGTAAATCCTAGCTCAGTCAGACCCCTTGTCTGGTCCTGTAGCATACCTGTTTGTGACCTAACTGTAGAGTCTCCTCCTGTCAGACTCCTAGCAAACGCTGCACCAAACGAATCAAAAAAGTCACTATCCTCTTTAGATATACCAGGGGTGTTTGTTAAAAGTATAGGGGCCAAGCTGTTTAATAACTCTCGGTTAGCTAAGTACTCTTTTTCTTTTTTACTTATATTTAATCCAAACTCTTTTTTATTTAAAATGCCTCGTGCTCCCCTACTAATTGTACCTAAGACTGACTCTGAAAAGTCACCCTCCTCTTTCATTCGGTTGGTCTCTTCTCTTAGCTGATGGTATGCTCTTTGGAATTGTTCATAACTACTAAGACCCTCTATCTTATCACCAAAAGCAGCCTGTGCTGATGGGGACAACTTAACTAAATCTTTAGCTTCCGCTATAACCTCATCAGGGTTTGTGTTTAGTATACGTGTAATTTGGCTTCCTTCAGATTCAATCTCCGTACGAAGCTTATCAATCCTTACTTGGTCTTTTGCAATCCTTGTGGCTAGTTCTTTATATTCCGCAGAGTTTTTATCTAGGGTAGATAAAAATGCTTTTGCATTTCTCATAGCAGTGGTAGCAGCCCCAAATGTAATTCTTTTTTTTGCTATATCATCCTTGTAGTTTGCATAACTACTATCTATTGAAGCCTGCCTTGCCTCTAATAAACCCTTTAACTTTCCGTCTATATATTTTTTTTCTACATCAGTTATACCCTCCTTATAGTTAACACTGCCATCACTGTTGAATTTAAACAGGTCTGAGTTATTATCAGCAAACTCATCTAAAGCTTTTTTACTACGATATAAATCAGCAACCAACTTTTTATCACCCTCTCCGTTAAGAAGATAATTTTTTAACTCTAGGTCATTAAGCTCTATTATCTTTCCCTCTACACTCTTATCCTCTATAGCAGATATTGCTTGAAGCTTCTTGTCGAAGGATACTATCTCCATCTTGTCTTGAAGCCTCTTGTATTCCTTATTAAGAAAATCATACTTCTCCCTGCTAGTCATCTCTTTATTAACTAAAGTCTTAGAGGTTGCATCTTGAAAGGCCTTTATATCAGAGAGTTCCTCAGCTGTAGGCTTAAAGTTTTTAAAGTATTCGTCAACATTCTGCTCTGCTAAATTTTGATATCTACCTAACGATGAATTTACCTGAGAGTCTGAAGCCTGTTCAACTGATTTAAATTTAGGTCTCTGTGCACTTCCAGAAAAAAAGTCAAACATACTGACAGGACCAGCCTCTGTAACGTTAACTTGCTCCATAGTAGCCACACCTTTCTTTGTAGGGTCAGCCTCCTTTGATAAGGTCTCGTCAAATATTCTTGTGCTTTCCTGTAGTCCAAGTGCTGCCCCTGTGGCTTGGCTTTGGTCAAACTCTTCTTTACTTATAAGCTCGTTGTAACGCTGCTCTATTTCTTGAGTCTGCTCGGTAGTCTCTGAGTTTTGTAGTTCCTTTTGTTTAGCAACCTCAAGTCCTGCTATGTTTTTATCTGCCTGTGTTTCTTTAACCCCATACTTCTTATCCCACATTCCTTGAGCCATCAAGTCAAACTGTGGTCTAGGTGGTATATCTACAGGGCTATCCATTAAACCACTTAATGGTAAGGGGTTACTTTCACTTACCGATGGCTTGTCACCAATGTCCTTTCTTATCTGTCTGTCTGCTACCGCATCAATCTCACTCTGTTCAAACTCTTGACTTGAAGAATCCGATGAGCCAGTAGGAACCGTCTCTGTTTCTGTAACGGACTCCGTAACTTCCTCTTCTCCAGTACCATTTGGACTTTTTTTTTCAACGCCTCCGCCAAAGTATGCAGAAAAAAATTCTTGTTCATTTAAGTCCGTCATGTCTTCAGAACTTATATACCCAAAAAGTTCAGAGGCACTCTCAGGGTTACTGTAAGCATCATGAAACTCTTGCACATCTAAGTCCGTCATGTCCTGAGACTTAATATAATCGTATAGCTGTTGAAATTTTTCGTTCATATTTTTGAGTTACGGCTTTTACCCGTTAAGTTTTTTCTTTTTATTTTTCTCTTGTCCTCCCACTACTTTTAGTTCCTCTCTAATGTTAACTTTGTTTCCGTTATTTTCTACTGATTTAACGTATACGTTTTCATCAAATTTGTTTTTTGGAACGGTACCCATGCCTGTAGCTGAACGTTTCTCTTCCATCGCTTGAGTGTAATTTTCTTTACCTGTACCTTCTTTATAAACAAGATTAAGAACATCATCTACATTATTAGTTTCTATTAGTTTTCTCGCTGGAACCCTTTGCGTCGTTTTCACCTTTTCTCCATCTACTTCTTCTTCAACGAATGATGTAAAAGCTTCCCTTGATACTATCCATCTACCATTCTTTGATGGGTCAATTGCATAAGGGTCATCATCTATAAAATCAGCTACAATCTTTCCTTGAGTATCTATATCATTATTTTGATTTAACTTTTGTTCTAATCTTCTAGTTATTTCTTTTAATTCTGCTGGGGTAGTTCTATTATTTATACTATAAAAAGCATCCGTTAAACCTAAATACATAGTAGGGTCTACTATATTTTTTACTTCAGGTGTAAGGTTTTTACTGTAGCTGTAATTTCTATTACTAGACTTCTTAATATCCTCCTGTACACTCACACTGAACGAACCTATTATCGCACGCTTTGCTGCCTCTCTAATTAATTTTGTTTGCTCAGGTGTTGGAAAAGATTGAACTAAGCCACTGTTCTTATTAAACTCCCTTAGTATAATAGGTAGCTGCTTACCTTTATTAGCTGGGTCTGCATTCCATTTAGCTATATCTTCCTTGCTACCTAAAGAGTACTGTACATCTCCTACACCACCCTCATTAGTAGTGCTAACAAAGTTTGCTGCAAACGTAGCAACCTTAGCGTCATCAGAAAGCATAACGTCTACCTTGTCATTTAATAGTTGTTGAGCCTTCTCGTTTTGCTCATCATTTAAAGCCTCAGCAAAATCTATCTCTGCTCTATTTATCTGTGTAGTTGTAAGGTTGGTGTATCCCTGATTTTTCTTAGCGGCATCCGCTAAAACCACTTTTCCTAACTGTTTGTTTATGTTCCCCAGGATACCTGTTAAGTTCATGTTGTCAGTCTTCTGGTATAGCAAAGCATTAAGCTGCTGTACTGTTGCTGACTGTCCCTCTATAGGTACACCGCTATCATCTACAGTTAGTACGGATACAATACCATCGTCACCCGCCCTAAATATTTTATTATTTAGGTTAGAAAAACTAAGTAGTAACTCAGCGTCATGCCTCTCTTCCTTTGAGTTTATAGTCTCACCATTTTCTTGTATCTGACTTCTTTTTGTAAACTCATCAAACTGTGTTTCAAAGTTGTCAGCGTATGACTTTATACCCTCAAAACCTGTAGCTACATTCTGTTGAATAAGTCCAAACTCAGAAGGCTTAAGTTGGCCTCGTAAAACTAAATCATACTGTGCAGCAATTTGCTCTGACATCTGGTTAGCACCATCGTTAACCCTCTGCTGAAGTGTTACACTGTCGTACTTATTGGTAAGGCTTCTTAGCTCTTTTTGTTGGTCGTCATAAGATTTTTTTATAGCAGCTTTCCTGTTAGTTCTATCGGTCTCTATGTCAGTAACAGTCTTTGTTACATCCGCAGCAATCTGCTTCCAGTCAACCTGCTGTTTAGCAGATTCTCTCTGGTATATATTAGCGTCTACTATTGGTTTCTCAAATGGGTTTGCACTCATATCTTATTTTATTAACCAAGGCCTAGGTACCCTTGTGATTGTTGGTAAGGATTAGTAAAAGAATTTACCCCCCCTGCATTCAAACCATATGAACTAAATCCAGGTGCGGTTATGTTACCTTGAGGTAGACCTAGATACCCTTGTGATTGCTGGTAAGGATTGTCCAGTGGTGTAGAAAAGTTAAACTGCGGAGGTGTATCAGGAAAAGGATTTGCTGGATTATTTAATATTGCAATTTGTTCTTCATCTAACCCTTTTGTTCTTCTAGCTTCTATTCTATTATCTCTATCCTCTAATATAGCATCTCTCCCTTTACCTCTTGCTGCTTTTTTCTCTGCCTTCTCTTTAGATGTCATATTCTTATTATATAAAGGAACTAATTCTGCAGCTGATGTGGCTGCCTGATTAACTCCTGAAAATGCATTTTGAATAGCGTTAGCTCTTAACTCCTGTTGGTCTCTTTCTCTCTGAGCCTCGCCTGTTGCCTGGTCTAAATCCATTCCTATCAACCTATTATTGATAGCGTCTCTTGACTGTCTCTTTAACATATCAAGATTATATAGCTGTTCACCCTGTGTATCTCTTACCGCCTCATTAGCAGCTGTAGCCTGTGCTCCAATCCTACCTACACCACCAGCTAAGAACCTAGTGTCAGCCTCCTGTAACCCCTCTACAGCTAACTTCTGTCCTGCAAGGTTCTGTTCGTACGCCTGGTTATATGCATCCATAGGTAACGTCAACCCAGCAAAGTAGTCTATCTCCGCCTTAGACCTAGCTTGCTTAAATAACTCTTGAGACTTTTGTGCTGCTGCCTTTGCAGCCTGGTCTTGTTTGTTTGCCTGATAAAAATTAAAACCAGCCTGAGCTAATCCTGAGACCGCACCTACTATTGCACCTACCATATATATAATTGTTAATTAATTCTCTTCCACAAAGATAATAAAATCTATGGAAAACTTTGCATGACACTTGAGCCAACTGAAAAGAGCTCAACCGCCTCTGTATTATCATTCTGAAGGGTAAAGTTCAGGTAGTACCCACGAGCACCATGGGACTCTGCTACAGCGTTCTTAATAAAGAATACAAACTCTCCAACTGTAGGTACGTTTAAAGGGGTTGATGGGTCAGGTGGTGTACAGTCTAAGGTTATAGACGCTGGTGTAACCACACCTGCAACATTGGTAGTGCTCTGGTTAACAACACTTAACACCACACCTGAGAATAAAGGGGTAGACGTTAAGCTTGGTGGTGTAGTAGTCTGGTCTATAGTCCCCACATACACGTTATCACCCACACTTAGTATACTATCTATGTTAACGTTAAACGTAACCACAACAGCTGTTGAGGGTCCTGTAACCGTTACCGCATCACCAACACCATTAGCTGACCTAGCCTTCCAGTTTACTGTACCTGCGTTCTCCCTAAGGAATGTAAACCACTCCCCCTCCTTTTGTTCAAAGTATGTAGAAAGCATAGAACCTGTATTTAAGTCTGAGAACAAAGATGTACACGCCCACTTGTCATCACTCTCGTATGACATAGTCTTAAACAGTTTAATGTCCATAGGCTGTACGTTAAACACTGATGTGATTTCAGAATTATACTGAACATTGTAATAGTTATTTCTTTTCTCATTGGTATTATGTCGGTATAAGTCACCACCATTCCAGCTGTAAAAATACCCGTTCATACCTGCCATATAATCAGGTAGGTACGAGTAGAACGAAGGCCAACCCTTTACATCCTCACTATAACTTACTGTATACGCTTCATTTGTATTTGCCATATCTATATCTTATTTAACACGCTGCTACATTAGTAACTATTCCATTGCTATCTACTGTTACGAAGTGATTTACCCCTGGTGAACCTATAACTACAGGGTATATACCTGCAGGTTGTGGGTTTACACCGTTTATATCTGAGAAGGCCCAGTCGTTTACACCGATAGTGCTAGACACACCATCCACTGTAGCAACTGATGCAGTATAAAAGTTTGCACCTGTAGAGCCACAAGCCCTACCTGCTATGTTACCATTAAATGCGTTAAGGTTATTAGGGCAGTTGAAGTCTACATTAAACTCCCCGAAAGGGCATATTACATCAATCTCTACCTTTATAATACCAGGGGTTGCATTTGGTTTTGGGACAACCATAGTAAAGAAACCTGGTGTACCTGACACTAAGTTTACATTAATAGGGTTAGGGTCTACTGAAGGATTATAAGGGCCTAATGTTACAGGTATAGGGGTGTTAGAGTTATCTAAATCCATAACAAACACACCACCATTAAAGTCATATGATGAAGAAAATCCTTGGAAAGGTATAGAGTTACTACCTAAGTTATTACTAACAGGAGCCCCTAATGCACATGTATTAGAACCACCATTAGCAAGACTATCCTGTTCACCTATAAGACCTTCTTTATACCCCCAAGTAACACTACTATACTCTGAGGCAGTAAGCCCATCGTAGAACCAAGTTAATTGAGATGGGTTAACTGTAGGGCTAAACCTAATTATAACTGCACCTGTATTACTCCCTACATTTACATCAAAGTTATATCTACCCACCGTCTTACCTCCAGTAATTGGTTTTACCCCTGCAACCGAGCAGGCTATTGAACACTCTGGGCAGCTTGTTGGGGGACCAAGTACACCACCAGACATCTGACGGTATGTCCCACCAAAGGAATACCACCCATCAGGTGCAACCGATGATAAGGAGCTGTTGCTATATAGTTGCGGTGCTGCACCAAAACTTACGCCTGCCCAATATACCTGTGTTGAATTATTACATGCCATATTATATTTTATTTTAACAAGTTCCCTCGTTTATTACTGTACCAAAACTATCTAATTGTATCCATCTTTTTGGTAACACTGATGGAGATACGCTACTTACTATATAAAACCCTGGTGCCTTTGTTGGTAGGCTACAGTTGTTTGTCTGATAAACTATATCCCCTACCGTTGGTATACTTAAGTTACCAATAAATGAGAAGATATTTGTATCACCCTTCTGTGGAGTAGTGACATCTGTAGCACACGCATCAAGCTGTGTAGGTGCAAAAGGTCCTATAAATACATTCTTACAACCTGTTGTACAGTTACAGCACACATCATCTACAGTGTCCGTTGGGGCACAGTAGCATACATCTTGTGAAGATACTGACCTTAAGTCCCATATAAGATATAGGTACTGGTTACCGTCAGGTATACTAAACGCACTTTGTGTCGCCTGATAAGTATCTGCTGTAGGATTACTTATTGGAGTAACCTCAGAGCTTGCTATTATTAATGCGTCTACATCTGTTGCAGAGTTACTGTACAACGTGTTCGATGATAGTATCTTAAACTTATGCATCGCAGGGTCAAAATTAAAGTCATCTATACCAAACTTCTGTGTTCTTAATGTAATATCTGTACCCGTATAAGGGAACACACCTATAGACCTAATACCTGTATTAGACTCATACTCAGCTGGCTGCGGAACAGTTAACTGAGCTGAAGAGAACCCTGTAGATGGACTTATATTTACACCATCTGTCCAACTATAGTTAGTATGGATAAGTTGATTGTTATAGTTATTACTATTAACAACAACCTGTATTACGGTAATATCTTTCTGTAAAGGACACTCCACCGTTAAATCGAAGCTAGACACTACGTTTGGTGTAATAACAACCGTACATATAGAAGGTGAGTTTAATGTCTTATTAAATGTTAGTGTACCTGGTGCTGTAGCATTTGATACTGACGCAGCTGTGGAACCGTTCCATGTTATAGTTATATTAATATCACCTGAACTGATGTTGTAAGGGATATTTATTGTTCCAATAACTAAACCTAAATCTACCTCGTAAGACACACTGTTAGACTGAGTGTTATAACTAGACCTTCTACCACAAGGTATCTTATCTAAAGGTGTAGGTACAATACGTAGGTTTGTTCCTAGCACATACTCATTCATGTACGGGTCATAACCTCCTAACTTCTGAGTTGTAAGCTGTGCTGTAAACGAGTCTCTAAACCAAGAGTTCATACCAAACCTTGATATAACCTGTAGTTGGTCCATCCCCTCACCTGAGCCTCTTAGGTTAATAATAGCACCACGTTTAGTGTCTGTAAAGAACATGTCAGAACCCCAAGCCACAAAACTCTCTGGGTTAAAACTAATGCCATACTCCTCAATCCTTGCTATCTGCTTACCTAAAACCTGTGGTATAGAGACTACAGCTCCTCCACCTACCGCATCACTAAGAAGGTTTTTATCGTTATACACATATGTTATCCTGTCCTCGTGAAGTGTTAGTATATCTAAACGTCTAGCGTGTAGTAACTGTATTGGTCCAAACACTTGGTTACAGTCCTTAAAGTTAAGTAGCCCTAGATTAAACTCGTTTAGGTTATTAACGTTAGACTGGTTATTATACACACCACTGTATGTAATAGATGCATACCTGTCAGCCTCCTTATAATCTTGGTTTGAAACAGCAAGTGTTCTCTCACCTAGATTAAATGATTTACCTACAGGGCTATCATATATCTTATAACTCTCTACACCGTTACCAAAAGAATAACAGTTGTAGGCATCTAATAATGTAACTAAACCTTGTAAAGATGTCTGGTCTTGACTCTCTGTTGAAAGTACATAACTCTGAGTTACAGGGTCAAAATCTCTTTTAGCTTTATGGAAGGCCTGTGTCCCTGGTGTAGCAGGCTCTATCTCTAGTAGGTCTGATGCGTCATAAAACAAGTTAGCGTCAACCTCTTGCGGTACAGTCTCAAAAACAAATTGTGTAGTATTTGTTTTCACCTGTATCTCAAGGCTAGCCCTAGCAGGATAACCATCAACTATATTGTTATTACAATATGTTAAGTTACCCTGCATTACAAAGTACTGCTTCCCCCCATTCTCTTGTATACGACCAAAGGCTGCATCTCCGTAACCACCCCAACATGCGGCACATGTATAGTAATCATCATAACCAGCTAAAATACCAAGTTGAAAAGATGGTATAAAAATTATCTGAGCAGTTGCTAAACTTGGGTTAAAACCAAAGGTCATACTTTGTATAGAAGAAAACCCAGGACTAGTAACACTTGCGTTTAAAAGCATTTGACTAGCTAAGTTATCCCCCACAGCCCAAGAATGAAAGTCAGGATAGTCATACGCAGAAATAAAGGTTCTTTCATACTTTATTTCTCTAGTACAATCTATCCCCTGTTTACCTCTAGTTACACCAAGTTTTATTATTATAGATGTCCCTGCTGGTATAGGGTAGTTTTGGTTAGTAGTTGTATCAAACAATGGGTATCCATAAGCAAAAGGGTCTGCTAAAACCCCAGCCCCTGCAAAAAATGGTGCAGGATTGTTTACTCCAAAGTCAGCATTACAAAGAGATATAAATTGTGAATTTGGAGGAGCCCCTTGGCTTGTGGTGAATGGCGTTGAAAATGCAGTAGCAGTAAAGTCGTTTTCCCAATTATCTTGACCGTATGAATATTCTATATTGTTGTCATCATTAGCAACCCAACCCTGTGGCTTTAAAAGCATATATAAACCTGCCTCTGAATCTTGAAGTGAAGATATACCTTTCCCAGAAAAAGCTTGTATGTCAAGTATTACACTCTTAATCTCTGTTGAAACAAAGCCATTTGAATCAGCCTTAATAATAAGCTCGTCACCAACCTTTAGTATATTAGTATTCTGCCCCTCAAGCTTAAACCATACTAAGCTAGGGTCATTAGTTGTAGAAATAGGTAGGCTTGTCGTACCATTACCTGAACCGTCTTGTTTATAAAATCTTCTAGAGTATATAGTCTCGTAAGGCCCCTGACCAGGCTTTACTACAAACTTATATTTTTTCGCCCAGTACGGAGGGAGGTTACTTAGATTTACTAGTATCTGGTTCTTACTTGTGGATGTACCTGAATTAAAAAACATTGTACTATCTAAGCTAGTAAGAACTGTAGACGCTCTACCGTACTCATCCATATATACTATACCCACCTCATAGTCTCTATTAGAGTGAAGGCTAGACCTACTAGGTGTGGAGCTAACAATAGCTTTACATCCTGCAGCCCCGAAGTTATAGTACCTATACGCTTCAGAAAAGTTACCTGTAGTACTATTAGCATCTGCAAAAAAGTATCGTGTAGCAGGAACCTGTAGTGTAAATGTTGTTGCTCCAGCAACATGTGTATATTTAAAACCATCTGCTGGACAGGTTACTGTATTACCCCCTCCAGATGTTATTTGATAGCTAGCTCCTGCAACCTCTAGTAGAGCTAAACCACCATTTATATCAGATAGTTCTAAGTCGTTTGTGTTTACAGTTACAACCTCAGCTGTTAGTCCTGTGCTTACTTCTGTTACTATGTTGCCTGCAGTTATATTAGCCGCAAGAAAATCAGCATTAGTGTCTGTTAAAAACCCTGTTACAGCACCTGTTGTAGTACCCGTTAATAGTATACTAGACCCACACACTGTAGGGAATGGCGTGATGTCAAACAACGAGTTAGGACATGCTGTATTACTATCAATACCCCCGCTTACTAAAACTAAATCTGTACCCGACATAGGGCTTTCCGCTTGGGCGTAAAACTTATCACTAAGCGTACCCCCCTGAGAACTTTCATTACATGGGTATAGTGATTTTACAACAGACGTACCAGTAAAACCATCTGCTATACTACCCCCTATTCTATTTTTGAACTCAGGAGACTGGAGCATATCACTCACTGTATTGTATTGTACAGGACAGGTAAATGTCATACTTATCTCAAAAGGGCTATTTTGAAATGATACATTCGCACACTGAGAACTTGTTCCCGAATCAACACACTGTGTAGCAGTAGTCTGGTTCAACTGTAAACCTATAATCACATTAGTACCCTGTGGTATAGGAGCTGTACCTACGGCCACATCTGCCATCTCAAATTCAATTACTGAATCAATTTCTTGGTGTAAGGTCCCGCTGATATTGTAGTCTCCTTGAGTTAGATTAGAACTATCCCCAGTAAATATTACTTTATCACTAAACGGTTGACTGTATGGGTTTGCCTGGTAATCTATCCTTATATCCGAACCACCCTCTGTAGCCTTAACATCATAACCATCTATGTAGTTACCATACATAAGTCTATTACCCTGTATAGTTTGTGCCTTAGCTACACGAGGTACATTATCATAAAGTCTTAACAACTCGTCCTGACCTATTACCGTATATATCTCACTGTTAGCAAACTGAATAGTGTGAAAGTCATTGTCTGACCATCCCTCCTGTTCTTTTACATACCTGTTTATTACGTATATAGAATTAGATGTACTCTCCTTGTATAGTAAGTCCACCTCTATAACTCTTTTACTTCCTGTTGAGAATGTAATATTACATGCATTAAACTCATTCTCCATACCTGAGTTCCAAACATTAGCGTTACTTAAGTTAAATTGACCTGGGTCGAACACTGGTGTTGAAAATAAAGATGTTGCACTATACTGTCCATCTTCGTATCTATACCTATAAGCAAAGCTTAAGAACCTTATATCCATATAGTTCTCTTGTCCTGGAAGGTTAATAGGTTCTATATGTGGTGTGCCTAATGGAGCCACCTGACCAGCAGATGTATCATAATCCTCAAAACCTGGGGGCTTTACAATTACACTTATATCCTCCTCTTCTAGTACATTATCCAAACTGCCTACAGGGTAAGCATAGTCTCTATTTACATTTATTGTTCTAGGAGGGTTTAGGTCATCAGTGAAAAACAATAGGTCTTCTATCTTGGACACCCCTGTGATTAAGTGTGTGAAGCTAAAGTTTAATACCTGAGTACTAATAACGTGATATACTAATGTATTAGTGTTAGTGTTAAATGAAATAATCATATCCACCACACCTGTAACCACAGAGTTTGGATTATCCTCGTTGTGAACAAACCAATATATCGTCTCGTTAATACCATCCTCGAAACAACCTATAGTTCTAACAGTACCTACTAAAGGGGCACCTGCATATTCTAAATTTGTCAGCCTAGAGTTACCCTTAGAGTTTTCTACCGCCCCTATCTCAGTGGTCTCAGTAGAACCAAGCCTAACGTTTAATGCATCTATATATTCTCCTGGTGGGACTAAGCGTTCGTCTACACTTTTATTCATCCTACCTTTTACAAAGGTTGTTCTTGCTTGACCCATACTATTTAATTAATTTATTCTGACCTCTCATATTTTGAAGAAGTCTACCAGGATGAATGTTACTCAACCTTAACTTTGCGTTGCGTAGCAAAGATGACTTGTCTTTTCTTGCCCTGTTTACAATATACTCTTGTACACCAAAACGCCCGTTCAATATAGAGTATTTTATGTAAGCATATATAAAT
>TARA_R110002049_G_scaffold307513_2_pt1 | contig 14180 bp, 12 predicted proteins | sample TARA_R110002049 | Tara Oceans TARA_R110002049 (sample SAMEA4396941) | marine metagenome | biome: Polar Biome; feature: [SRF] surface water layer (ENVO:00010504); material: water (ENVO:00002006), including particulate matter (ENVO:01000060) such as... | depth 5 m | reverse complement strand
TCATAATATGGGTTGTACTTCTTTTATTTTGGATTGACTATAGCACTTTCGGCCTCTACCCTAAATTATCTAAAACACTCTCAATATTTATTTACTTTTCTTTATCCAGCGACTCGTTAGGTACATAAGTAAATAAATCACCTCCTTCAATATCTAGTGCCTCACAAATTTTATCAATTAGATCTTAGATACTGCGACTTGCTAATTTCTGTTATTCTTTATTTATACTCATAGTTTTTAAAGTAAACCATGTCCCAAGTGTATTCTGAGTTATTACTATGTTTAACTTCGATTTTAGTCTAAATGTTCTGGTGTATCATGCCTTTCAATTAGGTATTGCTTTTATATTGTCACTACCAATCGCTCTCAATCGTGAACTTGAAGATAATGGTGCAGGTTTGAGGACTTTTCCTTTAGTGACCATTGCTTCGTGTGCTTTTATGCTAGTGGGCATGGACATTTATCAAGACGCCGATGCTGAGGCTAGAATCATGTATGGCATAATCACTGGAATGGGTTTTATTGGCGGTGGCGCTATCTTTAAAAATGAAAGTGGCGCAAAGGGCACTGCTACTGCGGCTGGATTGTGGAATACAGCCGCCATTGGGATATCGGTGGCGTATGGTCGCTATGAGATTGCTATCATCTTATCAATAGTTGGTTTTTTGATCCTACAATTCTCAAAACCTTTTAAACCAAAATCTTAACGATGCCACTCTTAGTCATTAGAATAGAGAATCAAACCGCCATTTTAACAAGAACTTCATACTTACTTTGCTTTGGACAAAGTTATTAGTGGTTGAGCTCCTTTGAACCTTAGCAAGCGTAAAGCATTGAGAGTCACTAGTACCGTTGCACCAGTGTCCGCTATCACAGCAATCCATAGTCCGGTAATACCCAGTACAGTAGTGATTAGAAATATGAATTTTAGACCAAGCGCAAACATCACATTTTGATGAATGTTGGACATGGTGGCACGTGATAGGGCAATGAGATGAGCGACGTCCGTGACGCGACTTTTTAATAATGCGATATCGGCCGTTTCGATGGCGACATCCGTGCCGCCACCCATGGCGATGCCCACATCTGCGGTTGCTAGTGCTGGCGCATCGTTAATACCATCCCCAATCATCGCTACTTTACTATTACCTTTCATTTCATTCAACAAGCGCAGCTTATCTTCGGGCAATAGCTCAGCTTTCCATTCTATATTTAAGTGACTAGCAAGCGCCTGAGCGGTCAGATGATTGTCACCTGTAAGCATCACCGAACGCACACCCATCGCTTTGAGCTGAGCCACTCCTGCCTGAGCATCCTCTCGCAACTCATCTCGTAATGCTATCAATCCAAGCACTTCATCACTTTGCTCATCGAACAGAACGGAAACCGTCTTACCCTCGTTTTGTAGTGCTTCAATTTGTGCATTTTGTTCTAGTGATATTGATGTTTCATTGGCAGCGTAGATAGGTGATCCGATGGCTAGAGTCCGATCAACTACCGTTGCATGTACCGCTTTGCCCGCATTAGCATAGGCATTTGAAGCTATCGGTATAGAGATATTAGCGGCTTTGGTATGATCAATAATCGCTTTTGCAAGTGGATGGCTAGAGGCGGATTCAACGCTGGCAAACAGCGCTAGTATCTCATTATGACCTTCAGACCCTATGCTTTCTTGTACTGATCGCTTCTGTGTAAAGGCAATCACATCTGTCACCTTCGGCTTACCTTCAGTCAACGTACCTGTCTTGTCAAAAGCCACGACATTTACGCGACCCATGGTTTCTAAAGCGCTGCCCCCTTTGATAAGTAAACCGCGGCGTGTACCGACAGCCAATCCTGATGCAATGGCAGCCGGAGTAGATAGTACAAGCGCGCAAGGACAGGCGATTAGCAACAGTGCAAAACCACGATATAACCAAGTCGCCCATTCTCCTCCCATCGCTAGCGGCGGCACAATAATAACCAGTGCAGCGATAGCCATCACCGCTGGGGTGTAATAACGACTAAATTTTTCAATAAAACGAGCCGTAGGGGCTTTAGAGGTTTGCGCTTGCCCTACCAAATTGATAATGCGTGCAATGGTGTTGTCAGCAGCTGTCTTTTGTACACGGATTTGCAGCGCTCCATCCATATTGATTGATCCTGCAAATACCGTATCACCTATCGCCTTGGCAACGGGAATTGATTCGCCAGTAACAGGTGAGTCGTCAAGACTAGAGCTACCTTGAACAATGACACCATCAGCGGATACTTTATCGCCAGGACGTACCATTACCAGATCATCGACCTGCAATGAAGCTGCAGGAACGTCACGTTGTCCGCCTTGTGCATCAAGTAAAATCGCAGTTTTTGGCACTAATGATGCCAATGCCCTGATACCAGCACGGGCACGATCTGCTGCCACACCCTCTAACAATTCACCGACTGAGAACAAGAAGACAACCGCCGCCGCCTCTTCAGCCTCACCAATGATAAGTGCACCAATTGCTGCGATAGACATCAACATTTCAATGGAAAACGGGGTGCCTGTCATCGCCAATGTCATAGATTTTCGAGCAAAGGGGAAAACGCCCACAATGACAGCAATAGCAAATGCCCACATGCCATAATCAGGAAAAAGTAATGCCAACGCGTAGGCGACGCTCATCAAGACGCCGAGACCAACCACTTGCTTACCTTTTCTGGTTTGCCACCAACGCTGTTGCTGTGTATCTAATAGATTATCACTAATGCTGTCTGCTGCGTTTGCTTGATCAGTAGCGGCAGATACGCCAAAACCCAGGCGCTTGATGGTCTTTTCAATATCGCTGTACTGAGTATCTGAATCAGGGGCAAGCGATAGCTCTAACTTTTCCGTCGCAAAATTAAGCTGTATGTCAGAGACACCAGGCATACGTTCTAATGCAGCTTCAATCTTTCTGACGCAACTGGCACAGTCCATACCTTCAATACGATATTGCATAATAAACTGCCTCATTATAAGAATTCATTTGATAACGCTATTGTGAACCCTCTAGTGGCTTCAGAGTCAAGGCCGTTTATATGCAATTGTATAAACTTGATTTCCTTAGGGCTAAACCTTATAGTTACTTTAATGTTTTCAGTTTTGAAATGACTTTGATTTAACTTTATGAGAACTGTGAGATAACGATGCTAATAAAAATCGGAGAGCTTGCTAAGCGTACAGGCGCTACAGTAGAAACCATTCGCTATTATGAAAAAGAAAAGCTATTACCAGAACCTTCCCGTAGTGAGGGGAATTATCGCTTATATCGCGAAAGTCACATCGAGCGTCTACAGTTCGTTCTGCACTGTCGTACACTAGATATGACATTGGATGAAGTACGAACCTTACTGCAGTATTGGGAGGAACCTAACAGAGACTGCGCTGATGTCGATACCTTGTTGGATGAACATATCCGCGCTGTAGAAACACGTATAGAAGAGCTAAAGCAGTTAAAAAAACACTTAAGTGTTTTGCGGCAGAAATGCGTCAGTAGCGCACCAGCGAAGTCATGTGGCATATTAAATGCGCTTGCTGATCATTCTTGTCATGAAAATTCGCCATATGGCTCACATTAAATACTATCCGAATAAATGCAAATAATTAATGCTTATTCATCGCTATAGATAGCACCTCTGCTATCTGATAATTACTGTACCGCAATTTCACCTTATCCTATTTAAACTCATTCTAATGACTTGGTTAATCGGATTCTAACGATTTAGTCTCTTCGAAAAAGGCAAACCATAGACGCCTACCCTCCTCATTAACACGCTGCACCGTCTCAAAATACTTTTGCCGTGCATCCTCATCTACTAAGGGAGCAGGAAGCAGAGGGTCAAAAACAACACTGCGGATACCTGCATCTCCAAGCATGAATATTTCTCGAAGCGCCACGTGGGACGGCAGTTCGTCCAAACCACGTAACCAGTCAGTGAGCTGCTTTGACTGCTCTTTATAACGCTTTTCAAGATGCATGTCTGACCAGAGTGCTTTTGCTTTTTTTTGCCTGATTTTATCAAACTCATTGGCTTTAAAAACCGCAGCTTCCTCTTCTAATCCCAAGTCCAATAGACGCTTACGGACGACATCGACACCGCCTAATAAATTATTGGGGCGCAGATAAAGCCCCTTATCAAGTTCACGAAACCCTAATAATGATAAAGCACGAGCACGGGCACGCAGCGCTTTACGATCACTGCGAGGTAACCCGCCGGTCGCTACCGCTATCCATGAGCCATCGGATTTTATCGTTCTTTTATCCGCTGTCTGCCATAAGGCCACATCGGCGCCCAATTTTTGAGCTTTCGGTCCGAGTTTGTAGGTGGCAAGACCAATCGACTCAGCAAGATCCGCTTGGATCAGACGAGCCAACGTCACACGTATACTATTTTCTGTCATACCAAAGATAGAGCCTGCCAGCACCGCTTCGGAGGCACTAAGTGTGTTTGCTTCTGCCACCATAAGTAAGCATAAAAGCAATAAACGAGGCGTTGGTTTGTTCATATTACACCTATTGACGGAATTATTTTTTATATGTAATACTGATCGTGGGAATTACTAAACTACTGAAACTTAGGGAATGACATTCAAAATCAGGGAAGACAATCATCATGTCAATTGTAAATCAATTTAAGACCCATGAGGTGCAGAATCAACCTTTTGCCTTAGCCAATTATAATGCATGGGAAACAGATACAGCGCTCAAAGAAGCGGTCGCACGAGAGGGTGCTGCTTGGGCAGCAAGTCACTTGAAAGAGTTTGGCGCACTGACTGGTGGAGAGCTTATCACCAGCGGATTCTTAGCCAATGAAAACAAGCCTAAATTGCGCAACTTTGATAGCTATGGACGGCGTATAGATGAAGTAGAGTTTCATCCGGCTTACCATGATCTGATGCGTGCAGGAATGAAATACGGCATGAGCAACTTTGCTTGGCGCAACGAAGAGCGTGATAGTGCTCACGTGGCTCGGGCGGCAGTCATGTATCTCGGCTCACAGCCTGAGGCTGGGTTTGGTTGTCCCATGTCTATGAGCTATGCCGCTATCCCTGCCCTACGTCATTCGCCTGTACTGGCCGAAAAATGGCTACCCAAGCTATTATCCGAACACTATGATCCGCGCAGCTTGCCCATGGAAGAAAAGCTAGGCTGTACGATGGGCATGGGCATGACAGAAAAACAAGGTGGGTCAGACTTACGCCGCAATACGACTCGAGCCACACGACAAGAAGATGGCTATTATGAAATCATCGGGCATAAATGGTTTTTCTCAGCGCCAATGTGTGATGCTCATCTCGTCTTGGCCCAATCTGATAGTGGTCCTAGTTGCTTTTTAGTACCACGCTTTCGGCCTGATGGGACACGCAATGCCGTACAAGTTCAACGCTTAAAAGACAAATTAGGAGATTGGGCAAACGCTTCCTCCGAGGTAGAGTTTCAAGGTGCATTCGGTGAGCTAGTGGGCGTTGAAGGTCGCGGTATCCCTACCATTATTGAGATGGTTGCGTTAACCCGGCTTGACTGTATGATCGGCTCCTCAGCCCAAATGCGCCAAGCGATCGTTCAAGCGATTCATCACACCAGTCAGCGCGAAGCCTTTGGTAAATTATTAGTCAACCAACCTATTATGCGTAATGTGTTGGCAGACTTAGCCTTAGAGTTAGAAGCGGCTTTGGCCCTAACAATGCGAATTGCGCGCGCTGTTGATAAGATAGAAACAGACCCTCATGAAGCCGCGCTCGCTCGTATTGCTACTGCGATTGGGAAATATTGGATATGCAAACGCGCGCCCGTTCTTATTAATGAGGCACAAGAGTGTTTGGGCGGTAATGGTTATGTCGAAGAGACTATTATGCCGCGCCTGTACAGGCAAGCGCCGCTAAACTCAATCTGGGAAGGCAGTGGAAATGTGCAATGTCTAGATGTGCTGCGTGCCTTAAAAAAAGAACCAGAAACTCAGCGAGCTTTATTTAAGGAATTGCAGCAAGCAGCAGGAAAAAATGCTGATTATGATGCAGAATTACACCTGCTGATAGAGCGATTTGAGGACACTCAAACCTTGGAGTTCCGTAGTCGCTATGTGATTGAGCGCCTAGCATTGATGCTACAGGCTTCGATACTACTACAGACTGAACATACGGAGATCGCTCAGGCATTCTGTCGTTCTAGGATTGGGAATGAGCATGGGCTAGCCTTTGGTACATTAAGTCCTGATGCTCCTGTAGATTTATTGATCGAACGGGCAGCTGGCGCGACAAAAGCAGTTCTGTAAATACCTTTATATGTATCAAATAGTCCCCTGCTACTGATTGCTGACGTAGCAGAGGCTTTTGCCCTTGATGTCAGTCACTTTCTTCTCAGCCATAACTGGCTATGAGGATATAGCTGAAGCATCAAGTGCTATTAGCGATTATATCTGGGGCTACTACCAAACGGTGAGACCGCACAGCTTCAATAATTATTTACCGCCGGCTGAAAAAGAAAGACGTTACTTTAATCAAAACCTCTTATCAGGTGTCCTAAATTAGTTGACCACTACAGACTTGGTAGGAGAGATACACACGACAAGCTTGAGAGAGTTTGATGAAGTGCTGCGTCAAGTCAGAGAAATTGATGGCATTTTGAATAGCGAAACAAGCGTTCTGCTTTCGAGTTTGTAATGTAATTGAACTCATAATCACATAAACGATGCTGTTTATCTGATAGATATTGACTTAGGATGTTGTGACTAGGCCGCCTGAAGGTAAACGTAAAAAGAATATATTGGCGCTTTATAAGCTAGATTTTTTAATTTTTATTTGACTGGTACAATAAAACTAAAGAACGTATCTTTTACTACGTTCTTTAGTATGAGAACACGATGGTATCTTTAACTCAGACGATAGCTTATCTTAAGACAAAAAACCTACTAACAACTTACTATTTATTAAATAATATTAACTTCATAGCTGAACTTCTCCGCCATTCCATATGACTCTCTATATTCGATAGGATCACCTTCTAAACTCTTAGCAATACGGCATACCTTCACTAGGTTTTCTTGCTCATTATTATCTAAATAAGGGTCTACGTGATTGGCTACAAAAAATAGTGTCTCTACGGCAGATGAGACAAACTGGCCACACTTAGTATAATAAAACGGATATAGCAAATTCTCAAAATCTTCAGGTTCTAGATTTACAAAGGCTTGATAACGACTCTTAGGTAACCAAATTTTTTCACTGAGTGACACTTTGCCTTCAATAATACGCACACGCTCTATATAAATAAGCGCTTTATTCTTACCAATATCTAGCTTTTTGTTAATCTCTTCAATACCCTCTATTACCATGACCTTTTTGACCACGCCTGTCGGTGTCGCATAGCAGGCATCTTTATCACGAAATTTAAAAAACCGTAATAATGAGCTTTCAAAATCTGGACGCTTTAGAAAGGTACCTCTGCCTTGATACTTGGTTAATACGCCATCGTCGACCAGCTTCTCAACCGCTTTTCGAACGGTTCCGACTGATACTTGATACTTATCTGCAAACTCCTGCTCAGTCGGTAAAGGTGTGTTTTCGTCCCATTTACTTTCTGTCAGTAAAGTCAAAATGTGCCATCGCACTTGCTCATACCGTGGTATTTTAAATTTTTCTAAATTTTTTAGCATTATTTCACCACAATTTAAGGGGTTTATGAATTGTTTGACTGTTTTTAAGCATTGTTATCATTCTAGAGATTGGGATACAACGGAGTACTCTATCTTAAGCGCTAAGAAAACCTTATATATCATTGCAATACTAACGACTGTCTGGCACTTTGTGGGCAATCTTATCTAATTCATATTACTTTTTTTGCTATTATTCCACTTATTTATACGTGCATTTCAGGCTTATACGATTCTGTAATCTAGAAAGTTGTTTGTCAATATTCTCGTAATGCTCTTTACCTATAGAAGTCAATACAGTTCTCTATAGAATTCATGTAGTTAAGCTCAAGGGACAGTAATGACTCTTTATATTCTAGCCGCAATAGTAATATGTATTATTTTGGGCTATACCACCAAGATCAATATTGGTCTATTTGCTATTGCATTCTCATACCTCATTGGCTGTTTCGGTATGGGAATGAGCGCTTATGAAATTGTTGAGCTGTGGCCTCTCAAAATTTTCTTTGTTATTTTTGCGGTTACTCTCTTCTATAATTTTCCTTTAGCGAATGGCGCTTTAGAAAAACTATCGAATCATTTGATCTATAGATGCCGTCATTTTCCCGAGTTTTTACCCTTGGTTATTTTCTTTGCTGCTACGGTCGTTGCTGGCTTAGGGGCTGGCTATTACACCGTCTTAGCCACGATGGCACCTATGATTCTGTTATTGTCTAAACGTACTAATTTGAATCTTGTCATTGCTACTTTATCTGTTAACTATGGTGCATTGGCTGGTGCTAATTTTATCACCTCACAAAGCGGGGTTATCTTTCGAGAGCTGATGCGCGGGGCCGGCGTCGCAAATGATAATACCTTTACTTATGTTTTAGGTGTCTTCGCGGTTACCTTTTTCATGCCAGTGATCGTCTTAGGTATCTATTGCTTTTTTAATGCCAAAAATAGCAAAATAGCGATTCAAACGATAGTACCAGAGCCTTTCGATAATAAGCAAAAACAATCTATTATGCTGATTTTTATCATGATGGCTATCGTGCTTATTGTACCCATCTTAAATCTACTAACGCCTAACATAGAAGCGATTCAGTTTTTGAACGCTCGGATTGACATTGGTTTTATCGCCATTATTTTTGCCTTAATCAGTTTATTATTAAAATTAGGGGACGAAAAAACAGTAATTGCCTTAATTCCTTGGAATACACTTATTATGATTTGTGGGGTCGGCATGCTGATCGGCCTTGGCGTCGAGATCGGTGTTATTTACGAGCTAACAGAATGGCTAAGTACCAACGTTCCTATCTGGATGATACCAATTTTGGTATTTGTTATTAGCGCAATCATGTCAATCTTTGCTAGTACACTTGGCGTGGTCGCTCCTACTCTATTTCCTATGGTGCTGCCTTTAGCCGTCGCCTCTGGACTTAGCCCTCTATTGTTATTTACCTGTATTGTAGTGGGAGCACAAAGCTCATCACTCTCTCCTTTCTCATCAGGAGGTAGTCTAATGTTGGGCGCTTCTCAAGTAGTTATAGAAAAAAACAAGCTGTTTAATGCGCTATTATTCAAAGCGGTACCCTTAGATATTGGTATTGGTATATTAGCTATTTTCATTATCCAGCTGCTGTTTTAACTAGCATGTGTTCTTATGTTTAGAATGAGAACATGCCCTGCCCTTAAACAAATCCATTCCAAAAGACAGTTTTGAAACAGCTGTCTTTTGACTAACATATACGACCAAATTTCTTAAATACCTAATAAAGTGCCCGTCATGGCGCTTAGTCTCATCTCACTGAATTCATCTACCGAGTTAGCTCTTTTCCTTATCCAAAAAAACATGCCCTAGCACATTTTTAACATCTCTCTCATGGTTATAAATACCTATAAATCATTGTATTCATTAGTTTTTATCGACATCATCATCTTGTATTCGGAAGGTTTTTCTGTCTTTTCTTTCCCTTGATACTAAGGCGATAAGTAATTTTGTATCAGTCATTGTGATAGTACCTTAAAATAAAATTCATGTATACATACATATGTTTCTTGTTATTTCTATAATATTCTGTTACTTTTGCAAAACGCTAAAAACTCTACTTTTATGAAGTTTAGTAGTTATTGTCAGGATGATCTGAACTTCATCTGTAATCACTTAATTATTTTGCTCAGAATTCTATTGAGCTATTCATTAAAAATACACACAAGGAGTGTCGTGTGAACAAACTATCCTATTTGGCTCTTGGCCTTTCTGTACTCACCCTTACCGCATGTAATAAATCTGATACGACAGTATCTGATGCCAGTTATGACGCACCTTCACGTCCAGAATGTATCGCCCCAGCAAAACCAGGCGGTGGCTTTGACTTGACTTGTAAACTTGCTCAAGCTGGCCTCAGAGATACCGGCCTATTAGAAGATCCAATGCGAGTCACTTATATGCCAGGCGGTGTAGGTGCTGTTGCTTATAACAAAATCGTTGCCAATGATCGTGCTAATAACGATGCAATCATTGCTTTCTCTACTGGCTCTATCCTAAATCTGTCGCAAGGTAAATTTGGTAAATTCACTGAAAAAGACGTGAAATGGCTAGCAGCCGTTGGTACTGATTATGGTGCTATCGCTGTCAATGCAGACTCACCTATCAAAGATTTGGCAGGATTGGTTGCTGAGCTTAAGTCAAATCCAAAAGCAATCAGTTTTGCCGCTGGTGGTAGTGTTGGTGGTCAGGACTGGATGCAGACAGCTATTTTAGCTAAAGCGGTTGGTGTTAATCCTAGCGATATGACTTATGTTGCAATGGAAGGTGGCGGCGAGGCTATTACAGCGGTCATGGGTAACCATGTGACTGTCGTAAGTGCTGGTATCGCTGAGATCATGCCACAAGCCACTGCTGGCAAATTACGTGTATTGGCTGTATTTGCAGATGAAAGACTGGGCGGCACTATGGCCGATATTCCTACTGCTGTAGAGCAAGGCTATGACGTCACTTGGCCTGTCATGCGTGGTTATTACATGGGTCCAGATGTCAGCCCTGCCGCTTATGACTGGTGGAAAGCAAGCTTTGATAACATGCTTGCGGATCCAAAATTCGCTGAATTACGCGAGCAACAAGAGCTACTACCATTCTCTATGACTGGTGATGAGCTAGAAGCATACGTTTATAAACGTACAGGTGAGCTACGTGAATTGTCTGCTGAGTACGGTCTTGTTGATGCTGCAGCTAAGTAGCATTACTCAGATCATATCCCCTTAATGATTGAATACTGATTTTTATAGTATTTATCGAAGGTTGACAGATGAGACATCTCTCAACCTTCTTATTTTGGAATTTAAGGAAAACTTCTATGACAATGGAACGTGCGTTTTCTGGATTAATGGGGCTGTTTAGCTTATTTTTGGTCTATTTAGCTATTGGTTACGTTGCTCCTATTGCCTATGATCCTATCGGCCCTAGACCCTATCCTATTTTGATTTTCTCACTTACAGCGCTTTTGACCTTGGTTATTGCCTTTCGTCCAGCACGGTTTACGAAAGTCATTGATTTGGGCTATAACAACGTCGTGCTTAGAAATCTTGTGCTGTGTGTCAGCGCATTATTGATTTATAGCTTAATTTTTGAGCCTTTAGGTTTTGTGATTGCTACCACACTGATGTGTTTTGCGGTTGGTTTATTATTTGCCGGAAATCCTATTAAAAGCCTTATCTTTTCAGTTGTGATCAGTATCGCCTTGTATGTCTTATTTGACATGGCTTTGGATGTGATTCTGCCACTTGGAATATTATCAGGAATAATGGGATAGCTATTATGGAAACTTTTGACTTTTTAATGCAAGGTTTTGGCGTAGCGATGTTGCCCAAAAACTTACTGATTGCACTCATTGGCGCTTTTATTGGTACAGTTGTAGGCATGTTGCCTGGCCTTGGCCCTATTAATGGTGTGGCAATTCTATTGCCTTTTGCCTTTGCCCTTGGTCTACCACCCGAGAGTGCACTTATCTTACTGGCGGCTGTTTATCTTGGTTGTGAATATGGCGGTCGTATTTCTGCCATTCTACTTAACGTGCCTGGATCTGCCGCGGCGGTTATGACCTCATTGGATGGTAACCCGCTAGCGGTTCAAGGCAAGGCCGGCATCGCCTTATCCATCTCTGCGGTTGCCTCGTTTATTGGTTCTACGATTGCGACCATTGGTGTGGTGTTGTTTGCCCCTCTATTGGCCAAATGGGCTGTGTCGTTTGGACCTGCTGAATATTTCGTATTAATGGTATTCGCGATTTGCTGTTTGAGTGGTTTGGTTGGTGATCAACCTATCAAGACAGCAGTGTCAGCGTTAATCGGCTTGGGTCTGGCCACTGTCGGCGTCGATGCGGTCACAGGTATCTATCGCTATACCTTTGATTCAGTCAACTTATCTGATGGTATTCAGTTCACAACGATCGTTATTGGCTTTTTCAGTGTTAGTGAAATCTTGATTTTGCTCGAAAGAACCAGTACTGGTGGGAAAATTATCGCACAAGGTAAGCGTAGCTTATTCAACATGAAAGAATTTCTCTTCACCATTGGCGCCATGGTGCGTAGTGGCATAATGGGCTTTTTCGTTGGTATTTTGCCTGGCGCAGGTGCGACTATCGCGAGTGCGATGACCTATGCTAGTGAACGCAAAATTGCTGGAGACAGTGGCAAATTTGGTGAAGGCGATCTTCGTGGCTTAGCATCTCCAGAGGCGGCTAACAATGCATCAGCATGTGGTTCATTTGTACCGATGTTGACCTTGGGTGTTCCTGGTTCTGGTACGACAGCGGTCATGATGGGTGCGTTGACTTTATATAATATCACGCCAGGTCCGCAGCTATTTACCGAACAGCCAGACATCGTTTGGGGTCTGATTGCCTCATTATTCATCTGTAACGTTATCTTGTTAGTAATGAATATTCCTTTGGTTGGTGTATTTTCTAAGCTACTTAATGTACCAAACTATATCTTGATACCATCTATTGCTGCTATTAGTTTCGTTGGTGTTTACTCTATCAACAGCACGACCTTTGATATGGTATTCATGGTAGGACTTGGGATATTTGGTTACTTCTTACGTAAGCTACATTTCCCTCTATCAGCCCTTATTCTAGGTTATGTACTGGGAGAGCTAATGGAGTCTAACCTCAGACGCGCCTTGTCTATTTCTCAAGGTGAGATGTCTATTCTATGGAGTAGCCCAATCACTGTGTCACTATGGGGTCTGGTAGTTGTTATGATATTCATGCCAATCATTCGTAAAATGTATCGTAAGCGCTTTAAGAAGACTGCTGCATAAGTTCTTGCTAGTTCGTCTCTAAATCTCTCTCCGGCGGTGGTTGTACTCTATGTATGGCCACCGTTTTTTTAGAGATACTTTCACCTTACTTTCAACAGCTATTTAACACTCCTAACTCTTTTGTCAGCTTTCCAAAATTAGCAAAACATCACTACTTGATGTCACTTATGAAATAGGATTTTATAGTGCTCTTTGTTTTAGATTTATTGCAAACCATTCCAACTTGGCATTTAGTAGGTTTGTTTGTCGCTGGCATGGTCGCTTTTATTATCTCCACTATATCTGGTGGTGGCGGTGCTATGCTACTGATACCAGTTACCTCTTCGATGGTAGGGACAGCGATTGCACCACCTGTGATCAACGTGGCTACCTTTCTGAGTAATGCCTCACGGCTCTATCTATTCTGGCATGATATTGATTGGTCATTGACCAAATATTATGTCCCAAGCGCTATCGTAGGTGCATGGCTAGCCGCATTGGTGTTTAGTCGTTTGGACGCAGGCTGGATTCAGTTATTGGTTGGCGCATTTTTAGTCTCGACTATTTTCCAATACAAGTTTGGTAAAGTAAGTAGAACATTTGATATGCCAAAAGTAGGTTTTGTGCCTGTGGGCTTTGCCATTGCTTTTATGAGTACATTGGTGGGTGGCCTCGGCCCTATTCTTAACCCTTTTTATATGAATGCTGGACTGGAAAAAGAAAGTCTTATTGCGACCAAAACAGCTAATTCTTTTTTTGTAGGTATTGTACAAATCGTCAGCTACACCTTTTTTGGGATACTCACCGTCAAGATATGGGTGTATGGTCTTGTATTAGGACTGGGCGCCGTGATTGGCAATATAATTGGCAAACGCTTTTTGGCAGGTATTAGTATTAGCCAGTTTAGAATCATGCTGCTGATACTAATGGTCATCAGTGGTCTAATAATGATAATAAGAAATATTGATGTACTGTTCTAGAGACTCTTCCATTCTATACCATGACCACTCATAGTCTATTCTTATAAATAAGCATAATTTTTTAACTTCATATATATTTACCGATTGAACATCTGCGTACAGTATTTTTATTAATTGCATTACAACTTACATTGTTATTGTTCAACCATATAATACCTATAATTCGATAGAATCAATACATATAAGACATTGTCACTCCATAACATTCAGTTGACCTACTTTAAAATAGTAGAGGTTGTTCCAAAGTAAAGAAGTTCTGTATA
>TARA_R110002049_G_scaffold902_4_pt1 | contig 14199 bp, 14 predicted proteins | sample TARA_R110002049 | Tara Oceans TARA_R110002049 (sample SAMEA4396941) | marine metagenome | biome: Polar Biome; feature: [SRF] surface water layer (ENVO:00010504); material: water (ENVO:00002006), including particulate matter (ENVO:01000060) such as... | depth 5 m | reverse complement strand
AAGAAGCAGACTTAATAATTAATAACAGGGAAGCCAAAAACTGAAAAGAGTAAGGGAGTAAATTAATAAAAATGAAACAAATCAAATTTTGGCGAGTTTTAATTTTATTCGTGTCAATTTTATTTATCGGTTGCAAAAATTCGAGTAACTCAAAAGTAACTTCATCCGAAAAAACAGAATTGACAGATGCCGAAGATGAATGGGTATCAATTTGGAACGGTAAAGACTTAACTGGCTGGCACACCTATTTCAATACTCCTTTGGCTGGTTATGCCAATATTAAGGAGAGTACACTGGGCGTGGATAATCCTACGCAGGACATCATTGATGTAGTCCAATTGGAGGATGGTAGTGCCATTCGCATCTCAGGGGCAGCTTTTGGAATGATATTTACCGAGCAGGACTATGGCAACTATCATCTCAAACTGAAAGTTAAATGGGGCAAGGACAAGCACGTACCGAAAGAAAATGAGGTCATGGATAGTGGTTTGCTATATCATGGATTTGGTGAACCTGGATCTGCATATGCCTGGATGAATTCGCATGAAATGCAAATTCAAGAAGAAAACATAGGAGATTACATAGCAATAGGAGACCTAGAAATAGATGTTCCGAGCAAGCCTATGGATGGTATTTTCTATCAATATGATGAAAATTCAGCGCTTCTGACATACTTTTCTGCTAAATTATATAAGGATGATCGACTAGTAGAACCAGTAGACGGTTTTAATGATAGTTGGGCAAAAATGTATGTGATGAAGTATCCTGACAAAGAAAATAAGTATGGAGAGTGGAATGACATTGACTTAATCTGCTATAGAGATTCAAGTATACACATGGTCAATGGTACTATTGTTATGAGGTTATTTAACTCAAAAAAAACAAGCGATAAAAGCCCTCTTAAGGCCAGCAAGAAAGGGCTTCAATCGGAAGGGTCTGAAGTATTCTATAAAGACATCAGGCTTAAACGGCTTGATAAGATGCAAGAGTTATAAATCATTAAGAATGAACACAGTTCTGAAACGCCAGTAAAACTTGTGACTAAAGGGTAAAAAACTTGAATAAAAAACACTACTGCCAACAAAGATGTATAAAAATAATGCGGTAGTTAGTACTTAATCAAAGTTTAGTACTGGTTTGTTACGTCTGATTTTCCTCTACTCTAAAAAGCGTGGCAAGACGGAAAATCCTCCCATGTAAACCCGCAACTATTCATATAGACCGTTGTAGTACATTCCTTAAATAAAGAAACCCTGATAATTTCATAAGCTAAGGAGTCAAATTTTAATGTAGGGAAATTATAGTAAATTTGAAGTTGGTCAGAATTCGAATAAAAATGATAAACAAGTTTTTTAAATCCCTTTTCCCGCTAGTTCTCTTAATTTTTATTACTTCCCCTACAACCAAATTTTATACATTAAAAAATGAAGATATAATCAAATCTTATATAACGGCCAGAAATAATTATGATATTAAAAAGGTAAACACCTTAATTGACAAAAATTACTATGAAATCTTTATTGACGGAAATATGGAAATAGAGAATAAAGAGCAATTGGTGGACGCAATTTTATGGGGAAAAGAACTTGATTCTAAAATTAACCTATTGGATATAAAATCTAATGGAGAAACTGTCATTTCAATTCAAGAACACATCAATTATCTTGATATTGCTCTGAAAAGAAAAAGCCGAAAATTTAAAATCGTCTATACATTACTAAATGGCAAAATACAGAATCAAACAATTGACACTTTAGCTGGCTATTATCAGATTTTGAAGTTTAACTCAGATCGGTATAAGAAATTTATGAAATATTGTGACCAAAATAATTTGAATTGCAGCAATTCTTTTAATCGAGAATCTGGAAGTCATTTAAGAAAGGCCCTTGAACAATATACAATCGAAAACGAATAAAAACTACTTAAAAACGCCTCCTTTAATTCATCCCTACGCCATATCCAGTCCATAAAATCCTATATTAAAGTCATAATCAACACGTTGATGATTGTGTTGTAACCAGCATTTGAAAGCAACCTTTGCTAGAGAATTTCATCTAGTGTAAAATATAATTTATGAGGGTAAGGATTTTGGTTTTGTTAATCGGACTACTTGCGTCATTGGGTTGTGATAATGATGATGTCCAAGTAGATATTGACGGACAATATCTCGGGACTTTTCAAAGAGGCGGGAATAGCTCAAATGTGGAATTGACCCTTGACAAAAAAGTTTTTTCCGGGGAGAGCGAAACCGTTAAGTTTCCTGCTATTTGTAAAGGAAATTACTCAATTTCCAATAGGACGATCAAATTTGAAAATCAATGTCATTGGACTGCTGAATTTGATTGGAGTTTAATACTGAGTGGCATGTGGGATTTTAGTTTTACAAACAATAAACTGACTTTAACTAATTCAATCGGCGATATTTATACCTTGACAAAGCAAGAATAAAAACCTCCTAAAATAATATATAGAACAATGCTTGGGTCGGTTTCAATTCGCAGCAAAGTTCGTACCTTGTTACGGCCGATTTTCCAAATGGAAAATCCTCGCATACAAAGCCTTAATAATCTTTAACTTTTGTCGACTATGTGCCTTTAGTAACAAAACTATAGCCAAACCAGTGTAACCAATTAAAAAAAAGCGAAATGTCAATTACAAAAGAATCAGAATTAATCGGAATGAAAAAAATTAGTGAAGTTGTTGGCACTACACTAAAATTAATGAGAGAATACGCTAAAGTTGGAATATCAACTAAAGAATTAGATGAATTCGGAGGTAAAATTTTAAAATGTTATGGGGCAAAATCTGCACCTTACGAAACTTATGGTTTCCCTGGCTACTCATGTATAAGTGTAAATGAAGAAGCGGCCCACGGAATACCATCAGAGAAAAAAATATTGAAGGAAGGAGATTTAATTAATATTGATGTATCTGCAGAACTAAATGGTTTTTGGTCAGATAATGGAGGTTCTTTTGTACTTGGAAAAGACATTCATAATCACCAACCTCTTGTAGATGCTTCTAAAAACATTTTACGCAAAGCAATAAGTAATATTAAAGGTGGAGTAAAAATTTCTGAAATTGGATATTTAATAGAAACAGAAGCTAAAAAATCAGGATTTAAAGTCATTAAAAATTTGGCTGGTCACGGAGTTGGGAGAAGTTTACACGAAGATCCCGAAAATATTTTAAATTACAGGGTTAGAAGTAACAGAGAACGATTTAAGAAAAATTCAACGGTAGCAATAGAAACTTTTATTTCAACAAACTCAACTGTCGCTGTAGAATTGAATGATGGTTGGACTTTAGTCGGAAATAAAGGTGGATATGTAACACAACACGAACAAACAATACTTGTAACTGATAAATATCCAGTAATTTTAACAGAATCGAATGAAATTTGGAATTAAATAACCGGCTACAACATTGTGCTTCATTATGACCAACCCATTGACCAATAATTAAATTCTTTAGAAAAATTAGATTATGAATTGATTCGCAACCAATATGATAAATTAAATAAAGAATGCCGTAAAATTTACTTTTTATCATTAACAACTAAGGAATCAATGCTTAACTGCCAAAGAAATATTGAATAGGTATTACAATCAATAAAAGATGAACTAAAAAATAACGAAAGCATACCACCCTGTAAAATAATAGCATTGCACTACCCTGTTTACTAAAATCCTCCCAGGTCCAAAAGATTGGTTGATCGGATTTTCTGCCAGCCCGCCGACTGGCAGGTTCGGTTTGTATTTGCTACAATTAGTTTCTTAAACAATATTACTACTCCTAAACTCGACCGTAATACATTATAAAATCCGCCTATATGAACTTATTTAATCCCATAAAAATCAATATTGAAAGTATAGAGGCCGATTTTGGAATTGCAGAATTGAAAACGCTGTTGGATGGGAAGGAAAAAAGTTTTTTCCTGAAATGGATTTCCGATAATATGTTCATAATAAGCCTCAATTTCTCAATTGGAACCAACTATGCCCTTGACTTAAATAACGATGCGAAAAGTGCGGTAATCGTATATGGGACGATATCCAAAATATCAGAGGAAAAGACTAATATAGCATTAGTTGCAAAATTTAAGTACGGACTGCTATTGATCCTGGTTATTCCATTAATCATGTTGATTCTTCAACTTACAATGGATTTAGGAATACCTGTGCCTTTCTACTTTGTTTTTCCTTTGGTCTTTATTTTAGTTCTTTTTTTCTTCAGGAGCGAGGAAAAAAGACTAATCCGAAATTTTAGAGAATACCTGAACTCTGAAAAAAAATAACGGATTACAAAATTACATAGACGTAATTTGGGCTAGTGTTAAATTGCCAGTTTACCTATATCTATGAGGTGGCAAAATCTTTGCAATTAACTTTTGAAATAATAAATAAAAAACAAAACCCATCCGAATCGTTACGGGCGGGGCGGTCAAAAAGATTTTACTATTTCCGAGCAAGAAAGTAAACGCGAATTACCTCCCTACTGTTCAGTACCCTACCTTAAGCGGTCATTGTGAACTACTACATACGTATTGACTATCATTCCATTTTTCAGACTGTGCCAAAAATAAATTTGCGAAACCGAAATGTTACACATATATTTGTAACCGAATGGTTACGCAAAAAATAACAAATGAGACGAGACGTATTTCAGGCAATATCCGACCCAACAAGACGAGAAATAATTAATCTTCTTGCCATTGAAACTTTGAATTTGAATGCAGTGGCAGAAAAATTTACAATAAGTCGACCCGCAATTTCAAAACACATAAAAATTTTAACAGAGTGCGGACTAATTAAAATCAGGATAGAGGGAAGAGAACGCTATTGCGAAGCAAAATTGGAAACACTTGTTGAGGTTTCGGAATGGGTGAACCTATACAAATCTTTTTGGACAAATAAATTAGACGCACTTGAATTGCATTTAAGTACTAAAAGTAAATCAAAACAATAGAGAAATGAAGAATAATATAATCGTCTTAGAAAGACTATTTGAGGTGTCGCCAAAACGAGTTTGGAAAGCATTAACGGACAACAATGAATTGAAAAATTGGTATTTTGACCTCCCTGGATTTAAAGCAGAAGTTGGTTGTCAATTCCAATTTACCGGAGGACACGAGGAAGGTATTCAATACTTACATCTATGCAAAGTAACAGAAGTTGTCCCAAATAAAAAGCTTACTTATAGCTGGAGATATGACGGTTATTCAGGAGTTTCATATGTAACCTTTGAACTATTTGATAAAGGGAACAAAACATTACTAAGACTAACCCATACAGGAATTGAAACTTTCCCACTTGAAAATACCGACTTTGGATTACATAATTTTGAGGAAGGTTGGAATCAAATCATAAACAATTCGCTAAAGAAATATTTAGATCAGGACAATTTTCAACTTGAAATAATTGTAAGTACTTCGATTGAAAAAGTGTTTCAAAGCATTACAAATGAAATACCGCTTTGGTGGACAGAGATGTTCGAAGGGGCCTCTGACAAATTAGGAGAAAAATTTACAGTTAGCTTTGGTTCTTCTGTATATAAAACAATACAAGTAGAAGAACTAATTCCAAAGAAAAAAGTTAGTTGGCTTGTAACAGACACATTAATGGACCTTCCTGAATTGAAAAATAAACGTGAATGGTTAAACACCATTATCATTTGGGAATTCAGAGAAGAGAACACAAGAACAATAATCCATGTTACACATATTGGTTTAAATCCCACTATTGAATGTTATGGAATTTGTTCAACAGGTTGGCGACAATTTTGCGACAGTTTAAAATCCCATTTAGAAAAAGGAAACGGAATGCCATATAGAATTGACACCACTAATTAATAAAAACAACAAAAGACTAAAAAAGAACTAAGTTAAATATTAGGCAACTTAGCATTGAACTCTTTGCTTTTGATTAGCAATAAACTTTGTTCATGACCCAATTTATTGCTTTATATCCGCCTACGTTTCATAGGCAAGACCGTAACCTGCCATGAAATACTTCAACAATAGTTCCTGATCGGGAACCATGTTAAAGGATTAAACTCAAAACAGATCCGCAGTACAACAAATCTTCCCGTTTCGCTTGTGTATATCACTACCAATGAATAACTTAGGTGTACCTATTAATTGTGTTTCCATATCATTAAATTTTAATTCATTTAAATCATTTTGGGCTTATCACTTTACCATCGATGTTATAAAACATAGTTATTAAGTACTAAACTGAAAGGGTTGTGCTTATTTGAAATGACCGCCAAATAGACTATTTCGCAATAGCGAAACATACCTTTTTGACTTTGAAATTATAAAAACAATACATAAAAATTCGGCTCTGTATTTATTCGAAAGGTTTGCGTCGCCATCGCTCCAACACTGACAGTGCTTGTGCAGATGTGTTACACTACGTTTCATATCAACAAACCGTTAGTTAATAAGAACAAATGAAGATTGCCTTTGTACTATATGACGAAATAACTCTTTTAGATTTTATTGGATTTTATGACCAATAAAAATATGAAAACCAAAGGGTTTATGTAAAATCTGAATAGTAATCTGTGCGCACTAAAAAATTGATAAAAGATAGCTTTGACCTAGAAATTATCATCGATAAAATAAAACCTGATTAATCAGTTTATGATATGATAATAGTTCTAGGTGGATATCGTACCAGAGAACTTCAATACAATAACGAATTGATTGAGAACTGGAGAAATTGTGGATTATTTAGTTTAAATATGCACAGGTCGCTTTTTAATTGGTGCAGCTGGATTTTTGAAAAATAAAATAGCAACGACTAAACTTAATGAATACAAATCATTGGAAAAGTATTGGAAAAGAGTTGCTCCATCATGGATTGTTGATGACAATTACACTATAATAGCTAGTGCAGTCACATCTTCATTGAATTTGGGCATATATGTAACTGAGAAACTTATCGGAAAAGAAAAAACCGAAGAAATAAGAATTGGAATGGACTATCACCCAGAGAAATTCGAAAAAATTATTATAGCTAACGCCAAGTATCAAATATAGCTTCAATGTGCTAATTAAAAAGTGGCTTTTGACTATGCATGTGACTGAAAAAGGCCACTATGAAAACCCAACTGTATTTAAAACCCTTGTTCCAAAATAAATTAATTACTTGGACAAGACCACTCAACCAAATAGTTCAACGCCATTAAAAAAAGAATTGCATGAAAAAAATAATATCATTTATGCACCTATCTCTTGACGGTTTTGTTGCAGGACCAAACGGAGAAATGGACTGGATCAATGTTGATGAAGAAATTTTTGATCATGGAGCTGAAAGGATAGGTAAAAGCGACACTGCCTTATATGGTCGAGTAACCTATCAGATGATGGAAAACTACTGGCCTACGGCTGCAGAAAAGCCCACAGCTACTAAACACGACATTGAACATTCCAAATGGTATAGCAAAGTCCAAAAAGTTGTTTTATCCAAAACAATCAATGGTGCAGAATTGCCCAACACAAAAGTTATTGGGAACAAGCTTTCGGACAGTATCCATGATTTAAAAGAATCCCGCCAAGGCGAAGGCAAGGAAATTTTGCTTTTTGGTAGCCCCACCGCAACACATTCCCTTATGCAACTGAACTTGATTGACGGCTACTGGCTATTTGTTAATCCAATTATTCTTGGACAGGGCATTCCATTGTTCGTAGACCTCAAGGATAAAATAAATCTGAAATTATTAACTACCAGACCATTTACTTGCGGGGTAACCGAACTGAATTATATAGTGGATAGACCATAAACATGACAGAAGAACAATTAAAAAAGCAGTTTCAAAAAATTGAGGACAACTTTAACAAAGCTGTAATTTCCAACAGCGTTGACGAAATTAAGAAGTGTATTACCAGCGACTGGGTATTGGTAGACAGTCAAGGGGGAATAATTCCGCAAGAAAGATTTTTTAGTGTTCTTGAGCAAGGTTTGCTTTCCCATTCTGCCATGACAAAAGAAATTTTAAGAGTTAAACTATATGGGGACATTGCTTTGGTAACCGGAAGGGGCCAAAATACCGCCATATGGCAAGGGGAGTCCTTAGCCTCAGACGAATGGATTACAGACATATACAAAAAAGAAAATGACCGCTGGTATTGTGTATTGACACATTTAACACCAGTAAAAAAATAGTTTAATGTAAGGTATCAATTCACATATAAAGAAAGGTGAAACTTTGGTTTCCAGAGGTGACAGATGAACCCCACTTTGAAAAACCATCTTTCTGGGTGAAAAAGAAAATCTTTGGCATATAAGACAAAATAAGGGTCATAATTAATTGTTTTCCAAGTGTATAATAAAAATCATCTCTTAAAGCAACTCATATGATAACAACAATTATTCGATTGCTCAACATATTAATAGTGGGATTAGTAGCGGGAGCAATCTTTGGGATTTTACTGGGGTATAATCCAAATGATTTATCGGCAGCGACATATATTGAGCAGCAACAAAGCGTTATAACCGCCTTAAATACACTTATGCCATTGCTTGGACTAATTGCAATTGGTCTAACCCTGACCGCTGCCTTTCTTCAAAAAAAGAATAAAAATGTTTTTGTGGTTCTACTGGTTGCCACTGGATTTTTGGTGCTCAGCGGACTTACCACCAATTTTGGCAATCAACCGATCAATAGCCTTGTTATGACATGGGATATGAATGCTCCCCCGAGTAATTGGATGATGCTTAGGAATCAATGGTGGACATATCATATTATTAGAACAATATCGGCCCTCATAGCATTTTTCCTAGTAATCTGGTCAAATATCAAAAAGGACTAAAAAACAACCGCTAACCGTGTATACAAAAAATTGCTAACTTTAGCTTAACCAATGTTAGTTGCTCGTTTGCCAGCTTCTGCTTTTTCTTCGGAAAATCCTGTTCACAAGCACCCAATATTTGATATACCTAACCATTACTTATAATATTCATTTATGAAGAATTACCTAAAATTTTTAGCAATAGTACTTTTTATTAGTTGTGAAAACAACAAAAAAGATACCACAAGTATGGTGGAAGTTGACCAAATAACTATTGGGAAGCATATTGAGCGTCTAGCGTCCGACGAGTTTCTAGGAAGAAAACCATTTACTGAAGGTGAAGTAAAAACCGTCAACTATTTAAAAGATGAGTTTGGTAAATTAGGACTTTTACCAGGAAATGGGGATAGTTTTTTTCAAGATGTTCCAATGGTGGAAATTACAGGAACCCCTTCTGAAAGTATGGTCATTTCAGGAAAAAATGGCAATTTAAATTTAGAACTCTTGAAAGATTTTGTAGCCACAACAAACAAAACAGTAACCCATGTTGGCCTCGAAAACTCAGAACTTGTTTTTGCCGGTTATGGCATTGTTGCCCCGGAATATGGTTGGAACGATTATGATGGGATTGATTGGAAAGGGAAAACAGCGGTAGTTTTAATTAATGATCCAGGTTTTAAATCTGGAGATTCCACCTTGTTTAAAGGAAATGAAATGACCTATTATGGTCGTTGGACCTACAAATATGAAGAAGCTGCTAGACAAGGTGCGGATGGACTTATTATTATCCATGATACTGAGCCGGCATCCTATGGCTGGAATGTAATTGAATCCGGTTGGACTGGTGCCCGACTAATTATTGAGAGTGATTTACCTCTTTTAAATGTCGAATCCTGGATAAGTGGTGAAAGTGCCCAAAAAATGTTCGATGCTTCAGCCATGAAGGGTCAAGATTATAAAACACTGTCCAGAAATAAAAACTTTAAACCAATTCCTTTAGATCTAAAAGTTTCTGTGGAAATTGAAAATAAAATTAAAGAAGATTTTTCTAAAAATGTAGTTGCAGTTATACCTGGCACCCTTAGAAAAGACGAATTTATTATTTATTCTGCACATTGGGACCATTTTGGTGTTGGCAAAGCCATTGAAGGTGATTCAATCTATAATGGCGCTGTAGATAATGCTTCCGGAACTGCTGGTTTATTGGCTATAGCTGAAGCCTTTAAAAAAAATGGCCCAACAAAACGTTCTATTGTATTCTTGGCGGTTACTGGGGAAGAGCAAGGTTTGTTGGGATCGGCCTACTATGCTGAAAACCCCATTTTTAATCCTAAAAAAACAGTAGCCAACATAAATATTGATGCTCTGGATAGCCCAGAAAAAATGAAAGATCTAACTATTACTGGTTATGGACAATCTGAAATGGATAAATATGCCGAAGAAGCAGCCATTAATCAAAATAGATACATAATTCCAGATCCTGAAGCTGAAAAGGGATATTTCTTTAGATCAGATCATTTTAATTTTGCGAAAATTGGGATCCCAGCCTTATACGCAAGTGGGGCCTATGAAGGATTTCATAAAAGTATTGAAGAAATAAAAGAGCATAATGATTATTATAGGATCAATAAATATCATCAGCCTTCAGATGAATACCATCCTGAATCAACTGAATTAAGTGGGGTGCAATTGGACTTACAACTCTTTTTTAATGTAGGGTTGAAATTAGGGAATGAAGATTATTTCCCAAAATGGCATAATGGAAGTGAATTTAAAGCTGCTAGGGAACAACCATAACTATTGGCACTACCGTGAAGTATTAAAGCAAAATGCATACTTGAAAAAATGGATAATTGTTTAACAATTGAACCTCGTTTTTGTGGCCCATTAAATAGTGGAAATGGGGGTTATGTTTGTGGGCTCCTAGCAAATTATGTTGACTTTACCGCAGAGGTTACCCTACAAAAGCCTCCTCCATTAAGTACTGAAATGGATATTGTTGTAGACCAAAAGAAATTGCAGTTGATGCATTTAGGAGAAACCATAGCTTCTGTAAAATTGGGGTCTGTTGATTTTGAAGCCCCACCGGCTCCAGATTTCAATATGGCCTTGGAAGCTTCGAAAAGTTATATAGGGTTTATAGAACATCCTTACCCATATTGTTTTGTTTGCGGACCAAAAAGAGAATCTCCGGACGCGCTTTGTATTTTTCCAGGAAAAACTTCAGCTGCCAATACCATAGCTGCACCATGGGTCCCAGATAAGGTCTTATCTGATGGAGATGGTAACGTTAAAAATGAATTTGTTTGGTCGGCATTGGATTGCCCTGGAGGAATTGTGGTTTTAGAAAAAAGCAAATTGATATTGTTGGGCCGGATGACGGCACAGGTTAAGCATAAAATTGAAATTGGGGAGAAATGTGTAGTCATTGGCTGGTTAAAAGGACAAGAAGGTAGAAAATTCTTTTCCGGTACCGCAATCTATACGGAAAGCAAAGGGCTTTGCGCTGTTGCTAGTGCTATTTGGATAGACATCAAATAAATCAGTATATGACCAAACCAATTTAAAAGGGGGTTATTTAATCACTTGTCACCAATTTCAACAATGAATATGCCCAATAAAATTTAATGGATTTACAGCACTTACAAAAATTTGTTCAACAAAAATCTTGAAAAAGGAAGGCAAAACCAGCTGTAATGATTGAAAAAAAAAATCTGAAAAGAATAACAATGACACTGGAAGATTTAGGATACCATAAAGAATTAAAAGACTACCGAAAAGAAAATGATCTCGACTCGTTTGGTATTGGAAGAGTTATTTCTGAGCACAAGGACCGATATACTGTCAAGACTGAAGATGGCGAATTTGATGCTGAGCTCATAGGAAATTTAAGATTTACGGCAGCTAGTAGGAATGATTTGCCAGCGGTTGGTGATTGGGTATCCATATCGGAATATGATGACGGTAAAGCGCTCATTTATGCCGTATTCCCTAGAAAATCAATTTTAGAAAGAAAGGCTGTAAGTACATTGGGCCAAACTCAAATTATAGCTACAAATATTGATTTTGGACTGATCCTTCAATCCGTGAACAGAGACTTTAATATCAATCGGTTGGAACGTTACCTAACCATTTGCAATGCCTCCAAGATTGCGCCCATTATTGTTTTAAGTAAATTAGATTTAATTGATAAACAGCAATTGGAAGAATTAATGGTTCAAATAAAGGAGCGGATTAAAAACGTTCCCTTATTTGCGATAAGCAATCAATCCCAAACGGGAATTGATGCGTTAAAATCCAAATTGACAAAAGGTTGCACCTATTGTCTCCTAGGGTCTTCAGGTGTTGGAAAATCTACCCTTGTCAATACTTTGTCAGGAGATGGTTTAATGGCGACTGGAAAAATAAGCAAGGGTATTGAAAGAGGGAAACATGTTACCAGCCATAGGTCATTAATTGTGCTGGAAAATGGAATCTTAATAGACAATCCAGGAATGAGGGAAGTAGGGATTACCAATATTTCCGATGGTCTTGAAATGACCTTTGATGAAATATTGAATCTAGCACAAGATTGCAAATTCAATAATTGTACGCATACAAGTGAAAGTGGATGTGCAGTTTTGGAGGCCATTGAAAAGAAGGAGTTGGATGCCGATGCCTATACAAATTTTATGAAAATGGAAAAAGAAAGGATGCATTTTGAGTCGGACGCAACAGAGCGGAAAAAGAAGGATAAGGACTTTGGGAAAATGATCAAGAGCATAAAAAAACAAAGAAGAAATAATAAATACTAAGCTACACGCTGTACAAGCAGTTGTTTGCCATTTATAAAAATAATGAAGTATTATATAGCCTTATCAATTTTGTTTTTTACGGCAAGCTTAAATGCCCAGTCTTTTTTGGGCAGTATCCAATTCGGAAAATCCTCCCTAAACTATAAGATAAGGTTGGCAGAAATTGAAGGGCAAACGGAAGCCTATTTTTCCAGCTTGGTAATGAATGCCTATGAAATACCTTGTCAAAGGGCAACCTTAAGAAAAGACTCCCTTAAATTCTATGTAGTTAGCGATCATTATGTTTATGAATATAATTACATTAAACAAAACATCAACTTTAAGGGGCACTTAAAGGTTTATTCGAATGAAAATGAACAATTATTGAACACATTTGAAACCAACTTAACCCAAGAAACCAAAAATGAATCAGAGGCCATTAAAAAACAAAATTTTAGCTTTACCAGCAATGGTCTTGAATTATTCGGAACTCTATGGAAACCTAAAAATCCAATACACAAGGGTATGTTTTTAGTGACATCCTCTCAAGGAAATGACCGAAGTGGCACTAATGCGGAAGCCTCCTTCTTTACCAATTTAGGGTATACCGTTTTTAATTACGATAAGCGTGGCACAGGCAAGTCTGCCGGCGAATGGCAATCTGCGACCATTGAAGAACTATGTTCCGATGATATGAATGCCTTGGAGTTTTTCTCCATAACTTCCTCCCTGCCCCTATCTGATATAGGGATAAAAGGCAGTAGTCAAGGAGGCATAAAAATCCCATATATCCTATCAAAAATGCCTGAATTGTGTTTTGGTATTTCAGTTAGTTGCCCGGATGGGACCCTCTTGGAAAGTGACTTAAATCATTGGAAAAATATAAATTACCCTCATATTGGAAAAGAAAATATTGAACTGGCCTTAAAAGTTCAAAAAGCGGGCTACGATTATCTGGCGGGAAATATTTCATATGAATTATTGGTGCAGGAATCATATAAATATAGCACAGAAGATTGGATAAAATATGTCTGGTTACCTGAACGGGATGTGCCAAAAGATTACAAGTTAAATTTTAGCGGACTTCCTTATTTCGAAATGATAAAGCAACCAGTTTTGGTTATCCAAGGATTATCGGATGAAGTTGTTCCGCCCAAAAGTTATAAAACTATAGAAAAAGCAATTAAAATATCCAAACCACCCAATTCTAGAGTAATCACACTTGCCGATACCAATCATTCAATGACCTATCTGAATAAAGAATTTCCATATTTTCAAATACTAAATCCCGTGTATTTGAATACTATGACAGAATGGTTAAATAAAATTATACAAGAATAGGAATAAGGTAGATCAATTTGTAAAATATTAATTAGATGATTCTGTGGAATTTATAAAACGAGTATCAACACCTTACCAAAACATAGGTTAGATTTGTTTATCTGTGGTTAATCTGCAGCTTATAAGGGAATTTCAAAATCCGATATACTGCCCGAAATTAAATTGGCCTTGTCTGCGATGACAATTTTAACTATTAATCAAACAATTGGATATTCACTTATAAAGTTTTTGTTTATTATTTATATGAAAAAATTGTGGATAATCTTTCATCAAATTACGATATACTAC
>TARA_R110002049_G_scaffold16967_3_pt1 | contig 14201 bp, 11 predicted proteins | sample TARA_R110002049 | Tara Oceans TARA_R110002049 (sample SAMEA4396941) | marine metagenome | biome: Polar Biome; feature: [SRF] surface water layer (ENVO:00010504); material: water (ENVO:00002006), including particulate matter (ENVO:01000060) such as... | depth 5 m | reverse complement strand
TTTGCCATCCAGCGGATTGGGGGCATCGCCCGCCTTCATGGCTTTAACCATGCGGCGCTGACCGGGGATAATCCAGAAGAAAACGTTAGCCGACATCGCCGTCGCCATTACTGCACCCGTAAGTAGGAAGGCGGCGCGGCCGGTAAACATTTGCGTGCTCAGGTAGGCAACGATCACCATCATCACGGCAACCGCGATGCTGAGCAGGCCGTCGCGATCCATATTGGGGCTAATGCGCTTACACAGCTCGTTATAAACCACCCAACCACCGAGTAGGAATGCCAGTGCCAGCACGTTGGCCTGCCAGCCGGTCATGTTGGCGGCCCACTCCCAGGGGCTATTGGGGTTTACCAGATAGAAGCCCGGATTGACCATGTAGAGAATCACAAACAGCGCAAAGCCGGAAAGCCAGGTGGTATAGGCTTTCCAGAATGACCAGTGCAGATCGTTGGGGAGCTTGGCAGGCGCGGTGGCGTACTTCTGGTTGTGGTAAAAACCACCGCCATGCACCGACCACATTTCACCAAAGACGCCCTTCTCGCGGTCTTCCTCAGCCTTCGGTGTGCGCAGACTATTATCCAGCATGACAAAATAGATCGACTCACCGATCCAGGCGATAGCCGCAATCACATGCAGCCAGCGCAGCAGCAAATTAACAAAATCAATTAGGTACGCTTGCATAACGGAACTCCCCTATCAGCTACCGCGGTAAGTTGAGTAGCCATAGGGCGAAAGAAGTAGCGGCACATGGTAGTGCTGGCTGGCATCGGCGACGCCAAAGCGCAGCGGAATAACGTTTAAAAAGCGCGGCTCATTAGCTTCAACGCCTTGGGCACGCAGGTAATCACCGGCATGGAACACCAGCTCGTACTCCCCTGGTGTGAGCGCATCACCTTCTAAAATAGGTGCATCGCAGCGCCCGTCACTGTTGGTGATGACGGTGCTCAGATGCTGGCGATCACTGCCGGTAAGGTGAAACACCTCAATGGTAATGCCCTGACCGGGCTGACCTTTGGCGGTATCCAGTACGTGGGTGGTTAAACGCCCCATGGCCACTCCTTATTTATAACGTTGTTTGGTTGTCTTGACCTATTGGTCAAAGAGTACCGTTACTGCTATTTATTGTATACAGTAATTCCATTCCAGCACATTTGAACAATCGTCGCTTTAATATTATTCGTTTTGGAGAGTGCCAATGCCTACAACTCACCCGTTACTGCTTTCCCCCGCACCGAGTCAATGCAGCCTGGAAATGCTTACCCATCACTATGGGGATGTTTATGAGCACTCCCCCTGGGTAGCCGAAGCGGCTTGGCAGCATGGCCTGTCTGCCGCCCACGATGCGCCCGACGCACTGGCCGAGCTGATGGGTCTTATGTTGCAGCAGGCAAGCAGTGAACAGCAAATTAAAGTGATTCAGGCGCACCCAGACTTGGCAGGCAAAGCCGCCATGGCAGGTGAGCTCACTCAAGATTCAACCAGCGAACAGGCAGGCGCCGGGCTCGACCAGTGCAGCCCCGAAGAGTTTTCACGCTTTGAATATCTCAACACGGCGTACAAGGAGAAGTTTGGTTTTCCTTTCGTGATTGCCGTTAAAGGGCTGGATCGGCATGACATTCTTGCTGCCTTTGAAGAGCGCCTGAACAATGACGCAGCCACCGAACGAAAAACGGCGATTGAGCAAATTATCCGTATTGCGCGCTTTCGTTTAAGGGCGCGGGCCGAGCAATAAACCAAAGCGTTGACGCCTATTCGCCGAAGGGGCTATTGCATTTATTTCTTGTATACACTTTTATTAGTTAATGGATGCAAGATGATAATAATGCCACCCACTGCGAATAAAGGCTCTTTATGTCCACTCCGCCCGACGCTCAGACGCGGCCTTCGCGTACCATTAATCAAAACCCCGACGCGATGCCGCCGCTCTCAAAAGCAATTCCACTCGGCCTACAGCACATCATGGCCATGTTCGCTGGTAACGTAACGCCGCCAATTATTATTGCCGGCGTGATCGGCGCCAACCCGGCGGAGCAGATCTTTTTAATCCAGGTGGCGCTGTTTGTGGCGGGGGTATCCACCCTGGTACAAACCATCGGTATCGGCCCGATAGGCGCCCGCCTGCCGATTGTGCAGGGCACCAGCTTTGGTTTTTTGCCGGTGGCACTACCGTTGGCTAAAGCATTTGGCCTGCCCGCTGTGCTCGGTGCTTCCTTTGTGGCTGGGCTGCTGCAAATTGTTCTCGGCGCTTTTTTAAAGAAGATTCGCCACTGGTTCTCGCCGGTAGTGACCGGCATCGTGGTGCTGCTGATTGGTATTACGTTGATGCCGGTAGGCCTCAATTACGCCGCGGGCGGTGTGGGTGCGGATGACTTTGCATCACCCGGCAACTTATTACTGGCACTCTTTGTCCTCAGCGTGACGATTGCAATTCACCAATATGGGCGTGGCTTTATAAAAGCGTCTTCTATTCTGTTTGGCTTAGTGGCGGGCTATGCGGTTGCCATCATTCTTGGCAAGGTCGATTTTACCTCGCTAAGTAACGCTGCTTGGTTCGCGCTCCCTAAACCACTGGAATACGGCATGACGTTTTCAGGCACCGCGATCATCGGCATGACGCTGATTATGTTTGTCGTGGGACTAGAAACGATTGGCAATATCTCCGCGATTACCACCACCGGGGCTGGCCGCCCCGCTAAAGACCGAGAGCTCTCTGGCGGCGTTATGGCCGATGGGGTCGCGACTTCATTTGCCGCCGTTTTCAACACCCTGCCCAACACCGCTTATGCGCAGAATGTTGGCCTAATTACCCTCACTGGCGTAGTCAGTCGCCACGTGGTGACTATCGGCGGGCTGCTATTGATCGCCATGGGGCTATTTCCCAAGCTGGGTGGGTTGGTGGCCGCCATGCCGCCTGCAGTACTGGGCGGCGCAGGCGTCGTGATGTTCGGAATGATCGCGTCGGCGGGTCTTAAAATCATCAAAGAGTGCGAGCTTGATCAGCGCAATATGCTGATCATCGCGGTTTCGCTAAGCCTGGGTATCGGCCTGCCTGCTGTAGAGGCAATCTCAGAAACCATGCCTGGGCAATTGGGGCTGTTGCTTAAGTCGGGCTTAGTGCCTGCCGCCCTCGCCGCTTTATTGCTGGATGCCATCTTACCGGGCAAGCCTGACCGGCAAGCCAAGCTAGCTGCTGCAGAAGCTGAAGCTGAATCTAAAGCTAAGCGTTAACGGTCATTACACCTTTTGCCGTTAGCTAGATACAAAAAAGCGCCGCGCCCCTATAGGGCAAAGCGCTTTTAGACAGTCTAAAGTTTACTCTTTGCAAAACCAACTCATTACAAAGCTAACTTAATGCTTCGCTTTTTCTACCACGTTCTTAGTGGATTCTTCTGCCTGCTTCTGGCTATCTTCAGCAAAGCTTTGTCCGATTGACGTTACTTTTTCAGTATCGCCTTTTACGCGTTCCATGAATTCACTGGCTGTTTTCTGCTGACTTTCCATCGCTTTCTTGAAACTATCAGCGTCTTTTACATCAAGCCAAGTGCGCGCTTGTGAAATTGCCATATCAGAGTAGGCACGGAAAGCGTCCATTTGTGCACTGAAAAGCTGATCGTAGTAATCAAGGGCTGTTAGCGTGTAAGAACGCATGGGTGAAACAAATGCGGACTCAAACTGTTGCGTTGTCTTATCAGTCGCTTTCGTCATCGTCTTATCTCCAGGTGTGAGCTAGCACGTAAACACGCCTCATCAGGCGGTTGTTAGCCAGGCTGTTGCCTCTGCTGTCCTTAAAGCTAGCAGCGCTTTTTGTGCAGCGCAACATGATTTTTACTCATGCTGCGCCTGCTCACTTCTGGTCAGTGCAAAACGCTGGCCACACCCTGGCTACTAGCGGTTACCGAACAAATGCTTACGCGCTTGCTCGTCCATTTCCACACCCGCCTGGGGATTTACTTCTTCCACCAATGCGTACGCTCGGCGCACGGCTGGGCGTGCTTTGACCATCTCGAACCAGCGCTCTAGGTCGGGGAACTCTTCAATGGTTTGACGCTGTTTTTCCCAAGGAACAATCCAGGGGTAGATCGCCATGTCGGCAATCGAGTAGTCATCGCCGCCCACATAAGTGTGATTCGCCAGGCGCTGATCCAACACGCTGTAAAGGCGATTGGTTTCACGCACGTAACGCTCGATGGCGTACTCAATTTTCTGCGGGGCGTAGTGGCAAAAGTGGTGGTTTTGGCCTGCCATCGGGCCTAAACCGCCCATTTGCCAGTGAAGCCACTGCAGCACGATATAGCGTTCGCGGCCCGCAGCAGGCAAGAAAAGACCGCTCTTATCGGCGAGGTATTCCAGAATCGCGCCAGACTCAAACATCGAAAGCGGCTGACCGCCATCCTTCGGCGCGTGATCGACAATGGCAGGAATACGGTTATTAGGGGCGATGGTGAGAAACTCAGGGTCAAACTGCTCACCGCGGCCGATATTAATTGGCTTTACTCGATACGCCAGCTTGGCTTCTTCGAGCATGATGGAGATTTTGTGGCCGTTAGGTGTTGTCCAGTAGTACAGGTCAATCATTGCCATCTCCTTGTTGAAAACGTTGACTCACTCGCCATGAGTTTACCAAGCTTTCACTCTTAATCAGGCGGTACGTTAGCGTACCGCCCCTGTCAGCTATATCGCGCAGTTGGCGTTATAGATCGCGCACGGTCAGGGCCTTGCTGGCTTCCCCATCGTGTACGCTGAGCATACGCTTAAACCATTCATCGACCGGGTCGCCAGCCTCTACTAGCGCCTGTGTCGATACGACGTGAGCCCACATCATGCTACCGAACAGTAGGTAATCAGAACCGGCAGGTGCATCGCCATCTAAAAAGGCGCTGTCCCGTAGCAGGTCGCGCACGGGTGCTAATACCTGCTTGAGCTGCTGTTTGCCCTGCTCTGGCTGATGGAACTCTTCTAACGTGCAACCAAACCGCGCTTCACGAGTTTTGCGGAAATAGTCGCGATCGTCTGGGTGAATGGCCGCAAGCAGATCCATGGCAATAATGCGAAACAGTGCTGGTGTTACGCTACGTTCAACAAAGTATTTGAACAGTAAAACCCGCTGATAACTGGCCCCTTCACCCAGCATGGGAGCGTCGGGATAGGCTTTATCCAGATAGCGCATGATTTCAAAGCTATCAGTCACCACTTTATCGCCATCGCAGAGCACCGGCACTTTGTCGTAGTCAGCAAACTCCAACGCTTTTTTGTCGAGGAATCGCCACGCCACGGTGGTGAATTCCAAGCCTTTATGGGCGAGCGCCATGCGCACGCGCCAGCAATAAGGTGAAAAGCGTAGCCGTTCATCTCGGCCACACAGGTCATAAAGCTTTAGTGCCATCACTACCGCCTTTTTGTTGAGAGGATCATTGGTGAAAACAATGGGTAAAAAGGGCTTAGAAAGCTCTTTTACACATTTAGCGTAGTTAACAATGAGCCCAACCATCTAACCGTGCAAGAGAGACTACTTAGCACTGTCTATTAGTCTAATGGGCCAGCTGGGCACACGCCTTGAAAATCCACCTAAAAATAATTTAAAAACAACCAATTAGGTAAAAACCAGTAGCGCAAGCTTACGTTCAAAACGACCGTTACACTGGTAAGACCAATTTTCCAATGTAGTCATCTGGTTAGCCTAAACGTATCTTTCTACTACACCCGGCTGGCGATACAAACGCCGGGCGATTATTGCGGAGCATACCAAATTAATAACAAGGGGCAGTTCCTTCCATGAATGAAACGATACTTGCACTTCTGGCCTTCTTGCCGCTGTTGATGGCCGGTATTTTACTCGTTGGGTTTAAAATACCGGCCAAGATAGCGATGCCTCTCGTCTTCCTGACAGCCGCCATCATTGGCTTAACCGTTTGGGATATGTCGTTTAGCCGTGTCGCGGCTTCCACCATTCAAGGCTTGATCCAAACCGCTGGCCTTCTATGGATTATCTTTGGTGCCATCCTGCTGCTTAACACGCTTAAGCACTCCGGCGGCATTACGGCTATCCGTAATGGCTTCTCCGGTATTAGCCCTGACCGTCGCGTACAGGCGTTGATTGTTGCTTGGCTGTTCGGCTGCTTTATCGAAGGCGCGTCTGGCTTCGGTACACCAGCCGCCGTGGCGGCACCGCTGATGGTCGCGCTCGGCTTCCCCGCTCTTGCGGCAGTCGTCGTTGGCATGATGATCCAGTCAACACCGGTCTCCTTTGGCGCGGTCGGTACACCTATTGTGGTGGGGGTCGGTAGCGGCTTGGATCGGGCGGGCATTACCACTGAACTTGACTCGGTTGGCTCCAGTTGGGATGTCTTCTTCCAGCTGGTAACCAGCGAAGTGGCGATCACTCACGGCATCGTGGGTATTTTAATGCCGCTGATTCTGGTCACCGTCATGGTGCGTTTCTTCGGCGCTAACCGTTCCTGGAAAGAGGGGCTGTCGATTACTCCCTTCGCCATCTTCACCGGTATCTGCTTCGTGGTGCCTTACATGCTGGTAGGCGTGCTACTCGGCCCTGAGTTCCCGTCGATGATCGGCGCGATGGTAGGCCTGGCGATTGTGGTTCCGGCGGCCAAACGCGGCTTCCTGATGCCTAAAGATACCTGGGACTTCCCTGAATCTAGTTCATGGCCAGACGAGTGGATCGGCAACCTGCAAATCAAGCTGGATGACGTTGTCGGCAGAGCGCCGATGTCCACCTTCAAAGGCTGGGTACCCTACGTATTACTGGCGCTGTTCCTGGTCGCTTCGCGCACCATTGAACCGCTGCGCGTCGCGCTGACCTCGATTAACCTCAGCTGGAACAATATTCTGGGTGAAGCGGGTGTGAGTGGCGGTGTCCAGCCGCTCTACCTGCCGGGCGGTATCATCCTGGCTGTGGTTATCGTGACCTACTTCCTGCACCGCATGAATCCGCAAAAGATCAGCGCAGCGGTGTCGGAATCCACCAAAACCATTTTTGGTGCTGGCTTCGTGCTGATCTTTACCGTGCCGATGGTACGTATCCTGATCAACTCCGGCGTTAACGGCGCAGACTTGGTCTCAATGCCTGTCATGATGGCACAGGCGGTGGCCGACAGTGTTGGCGGCATCTACCCCTTCTTTGCCCCGGCGGTCGGTGCGATGGGTGCCTTCATTGCAGGCTCGAACACGGTTTCGAACCTGATGCTGGCGGAATTCCAGTTCAGTGTTGCTGAAACCCTGGGCCTTTCCACCGCCATGATGGTGGCACTACAAGCAGTCGGTGCGGCGGCGGGTAATATGATCGCTATCCACAACGTGGTTGCGGCATCAGCGACGGTGGGCCTGCTCGGCCGTGAAGGGGCCACCATCCGGAAGACGATTCTGCCGACGATCTACTACCTTATCTTTACCGGTATCATCGCTCTCATTGCGTTCTACGTGATTGGCGTAACGGATCCGTTAATGTGAGCATGAAGTAGCACTGGCGGTAATAACGACGCTAGAAACGCAAACCCCCAGGCCAAGGCCTGGGGGTTTGCTATTTATCACATCTGGTTTTACGCGTTAATCGATGCGTTTTAGCTGCTGGCTATGGAGTTTGCCGCGTTCAACATAGCTTTGAGCGTTCTTCTTCAGTCCCGCCACGACTTCTTCGGAAAGCTCCCGCACTACCTTGGCCGGAGAGCCGACGATTAGCGAGTTGGGCGGAAACACCGCGCCCTCTTTAATAAAGGCACCGGCACCCACCAGGCTGTTCTCACCAATCACCGCACCATTAAGCACGACCGCCTGGATACCAATCAGGCAGCCGTCACCGATGGTGCAGCCATGCAGCATCGCCTGGTGCCCTACCGTTACGCCTTTACCTACCTTGAGCGGAAAGCCTGGGTCTGCGTGCAGCACGGCGCCATCCTGGATATTGCTCTCTTCGCCTATTTCAAGATGGTCGGTGTCACCGCGCAACACGGCTTGATACCAAACGCTTGAGCGCGCCTTTAAGGTGACCTGGCCGATAACATCTGCCGTTTCCGCAATGTAAACGTCGTCGTGAACCTCTGGGCGATGCTCGCCGTATTGATAAAGTGCCACGTTAACCTCCTGGGTTGTTATTGGTGTTCCGCCTTCAGGCTAGCGCTTGTTCCAGCAATCGAGCAACGTGAATCGCTTCGCGGCCACTTCCATCGTGAATCTGATGGCGACAGCTCGTGCCATCGGCAATCAACACGGCGTTGCTATCCGCTTTTCGAATCGCAGGTAAAAGCGAGAGCTCCGCCATTTTCAGCGAGACGTCGTAGTGCTCCGCTTCATAGCCAAAGCTACCTGCCATTCCACAACAGGAGGACTCGATAGTCTCGACGGTGAGGTCAGGAATCCAGCCCAGCACCTGCTCAACGGGGCGCAGCGCATCAAAGGCCTTTTGATGGCAGTGACCGTGCAGCATCGCCCGCTCGTAGTTCAGCGGCTTTAGTTCGAGGGGAAGCTGATTCTCGGCACGCGCCTTGACCAGAAACTCTTCAAACAGATAGGCCGATGACGACAACGCTTTTGCCTCTTCGCCAAAGCCGTACTGCAGGAACTCATCGCGCATGCTGAGTAAGCAAGAGGGTTCGAGACCCACAACCGCCACGCCGCGTTCGACAAACGGCATCAGGTGCTCAAGCGTGCGCTGGGCTTCCGCTTTGGCTTTATCAAACTGACCGGAAGAGAGGTAGGTACGCCCACAACAGAGTGGCCGCTGCCCCTTGGTCACATTGAGATGTACACGGTAGCCCGCCGCTTCTAGCACCCGCTTGGCCGCTTTGGCGTTATCGCCTTCCATATAGTTATTAAAGGTATCCACAAACAGCAGCACTTCGCGCTCAGAGGTGACTGGCTGCAAAGACGCTTCGGCACTGGCGAGAAAATTACCGTTAAACACCGGCAGCGAGCGCTGGGGCGCCAGCTTTAACGCCTGCTTGATCTGCTTAGCCAGAAACGGCACCCGCTCAACGCCATTCACCAGGGCAGAAAACTTACTGGCCCAGGGCGCATAGCGCGGCATTTCGCCGACCATCCGATCACGCAGCGATAAGCCTTTGACACGGGCGCGGGCGGTGCGCGCTTCTATCTTGAACTTCGCCATATCAACGCCGGTAGGGCAATCCCGCTTACAGCCTTTGCAGGACACACACAGATCCAGCGCTTCTTTGACATCGTCACCGGCCAGGCCTTCATCGCCCAACTGCCCTGAGAGCACCAAGCGTAAGGTGTTAGCGCGGCCGCGGGTCAGGTGCTGCTCATCTTTAGTGACTCGGAAACTCGGACACATGGTGCCCGCATCAAACTTGCGGCAGTGGCCGTTGTTGTTACACATCTCCACCGCCATGGCCAAGCCATGGGTCGCATCGCCGCCGGTACCTGGGGGTGTTTGCTCGCCGGTGAGCGGGTCGCGCTTCACATTCCAGGCGGACCAGTCGAATACCGGGGTAAGCGGGATCGTGGTGTAAGACTTGGGAAAACGAAAATAGCGCTCGTCGTCCATTTTGGGGGTATCGACGATTTTGCCGGGGTTGAACAGGTTTTCAGGATCAAATAGCTGCTTTATTTCACGGAATGCATTGTTGACCGTTTCACCAAACTGCCACGCCACCCACTCGCCACGGCAAATACCGTCGCCATGCTCGCCGGAGTAGGCGCCTTTGTATTCGCGCACCAACGCGGAGGCCAGCTCGGCGATTTCGCGCATTTTCTCGGCGCCATCGCGGCGCATATCGAGAATCGGCCGCACGTGTAGCGTGCCGACGCCCGCGTGGGCGTACCAAGTGCCTTCAGTGCCGTAGCGGTTGAAGACCTCGGTGAGCTTATTCGTGTACTCGGCCAGGTGTTCGAGCGGCACCGCGCAATCTTCAATAAAGGAGACCGGCTTACCGTCACCTTTCATGCTCATCATGATGTTGAGCCCGGCTTTGCGCACGTTCCACAGCGCTTTCTGCTCGGCTGCTTCGGGCATATCCACCACGCTGCCCGGCAGGCCTAAATCACCCAGCAATTCATTAAGCCCGCGCAGCGCCTCAAGCTGCTTGGCGTGATCGTGACCGGCAAACTCCACCAGCAAAATGGCTTCAGGTTTACCAATCAGCGCCTTCTCAATGACCGGGCGGAACGCTGGGTTCTCCAGCGACAGCTCGATCATGGTGCGATCAACCAGCTCCACCGCCGTGGGGCCAAGCTTGACGATATGCTGAGTGAAATCCATCGCCTGATAAAAGGTCGGGAAATTCACCACGCCCAGCACCTTCTGCTCGGGCAGCGGGGACAGCCTGAGCTTAATACGCTGGCTTACCCCGAGCGTGCCTTCCGAACCCACCAGCAGGTGAGCCAGGTTAGTGCGCCCATCCGGGTCGTAGGGCATCGGGTTCTGGCAATCGAATAGATCCAGATTGTAGCCACCGACCCGACGCAGCACTTTGGGAAAGTGATCGCGAATTTCCGGGCCCACTCGCTCCGCAATCGCCCTCACCTGCTTGGCAAGGCGCTGCTCCCGCGAGCCTTCCGCGAAGCGATCAACAAAACCAAAACTCGCCGCGCTGCCGTCAGCCAGTAGCGCGTCCACGCCCAGCACGTTGTGCACCATATTGCCGTAGTAGATCGACCGCGACCCGCAGGAGTTATTGCCCGCCATACCGCCGATGGTGCACTGGGCGCTGGTGGAAACATCCACCGGATACCAGAGCCCGTGAGGTTTGAGCCAGGCGTTGAGGTGGTCGAGCACGATGCCCGGCTCGACCACCACGGTGCGCGCCTCGGCGTCAAACTCAATCACCTGATTGAGCCAACGGGTGGTGTCGATCACCAGCGCTTCGCCGACGGTTTGGCCACACTGGCTAGTGCCCGCGCCTCGGGCCAAAATCGGCACCTTGGCATCACGGGCAATATCCAGGGCAATTTTGAGATCTTCCTGATTGCGCGGGATGACAACGCCTACCGGCGTCACCTGATAAATAGAAGCGTCGGTTGAATAGCGCCCCCGAGTGGCCCGGTCAAACAGCACTTCCCCGGCCATCTCTCGGGATAACCGCCCGGCTAGTTCGCCGAGCGGTTTAATCTTGGCATCGCGGGACGGGTGTTGGTTCGTCAGAGACGTCATGTGGCTCTCCCCCGTCGTTTAGCGCTTGCCTGCGTTAAGCGGGTTGGCGGCAAAGTAATCCAAAGCAGCCGTTACGCCACTGCCTTTAAGGTTAACGCCCGACAGCTTCATCCCCGCTTCACAGCCGCCCAGCGTGGCAATCAGCGTTAAATCGTTGCAGTCGCCCAAATGGCCGATCCGGAACATTTTGCCTTTGGCCTTGCCCAGCCCCATACCTAATGAAAGGTCAAAGCGCTCGTAAATAATCTTGCGTACCGCATCCGCATCGACGCCTTCCGGCATTACCACACCGGTCAGCACCGGCGAGTAAACCGACGGATCTAAACACTGAATCTCAAGCCCCCACGCCTCTACCGCCGCGCGCACCCCAGCGGCCCAGCGTTGGTGACGAGCCAGCACGTTGTCCATACCTTCATCCAGCAGCATATCCAACGCTTCGTTAAGGCCATACAGCAGGTTGGTGCTGGGCGTGTAGGGCCAGTAGCCGTTCTTGTTGGCTTCGAGAATTTCATCCCATGCCCAGAAGCTTTTCGGCAATTTCGCCTGTTTGCTAACTTCAATCGCTTTGGGTGAAAGCGCGTTAAAGCTGATGCCCGGCGGTAGCATCAAGCCTTTCTGTGAGCCGGAGACGGTGACATCAACGCCCCACTCATCGTGGCGATAGTCGGCGCTGGCCAAACCAGAAATGGTATCGACAATCAGCAGTGCGGGATGACCCGCCGCGTCGATGGCTTTACGCACAGCGGCGATGTCGCTGGTCACACCGGTCGAGGTTTCGTTGTGTACTACACAGACGGCCTTAAGCTCGTGGCCGGTATCTTCTTTAAGACGCGCTTCGATCATGTCGGCCTGCACACCGTGGCGCCAGCCTTCGTAGCCAGGCAACCCCAGAAATTCGGGCTGGATGTCCAAACGCAGGGCCATTTTGTGCCACAGCGTGGCGAAGTGACCGGTCTCGAACATCAGTACCTTATCGCCCGGTGACATGGTATTGGCCAAGGCAGCTTCCCAGGCACCGGTACCTGAGGCCGGATAGATAACCACCGGGTTCTCGGTTTTGAAGATTTTTTGAATCTTGCTCAGCAGTTCAAGGCCCAGGGCGCCAAACTCAGGCCCGCGGTGATCGATCGTGGGCAGGCTCATCGCTCGTAAAATGCGGTCTGGCACCGGCGAAGGACCAGGAATCTGCAAAAAGTGACGGCCGGATGGATGAAAGTTAAGTTTTAACATGATGAGGTTCCTGTTTGTTGTTGTAGGGCTCGCGGCTGGATCGGCCGATTAGCGTTGCTAAAAATGGATAATGAATGCAATTAATCACATCAAAAAAGCGCTATTTGATACATCCTTCAGCACGCAAAGCGTCAAGCTCAGCGCCGGAGAACCCTAAACTATCGAGCACTTCGTCGGTGTGCTGGGCGAAAAGCGGCGCGGGGCTGCGAATTTGCGACGGTGTTTCTGAGAATTTGCTCGGAAAACCGATGGTTTTCATTTTGCCCATTACTGGGTGCTCCATCTCTTGCACCATGCCGCGCGCTAAATAGTGCTCATCCTGCATGGCCTGGGCGAAGTCGTTGATTGGTCCGGCAGGTACACCTGCGCTGTCACACAGGGTTAGCCACTCATCAACGCTTTGATTCGCCATTAGCTCTTCGAGCAGCGCCTCCAGCTCTTCAACGTGCTGACCGCGATCCTGATTGGTAATAAAGCGGGGATCCTGCATGAGTTCTTCGCGCTTAAGTACGTCCTGGCAAAAGCGCTCCCAGGTGCGCTGGTTGGCGCAGCCGAGCATCAAATAGCCATCGCTGGCTTTGACTGCCTGATAAGGCGCTGAAACGCGGTGGCGCCAGCCCGTTGGCCCTGGCACAGTACCTTCAGAGAAGTAAGCCGCCGCTTCCCAGGTAAACCAGGGCAAACCGCACTCGGTTATGGCGATATCAATATGTTGCCCGGCACCGGTCTTCATCTTGTGGATACACGCCGCCAGAATCGAGTAGACCGCCGTCAGCCCACCGCCAATATCGTAAACCGCAATGCCGGTTTTCAGCGGGCGCTTGCCCTCCTCCCCGGTCATCGACATCAGGCCTGTCATCCCTTGCGCCACCAGGTCAAAGCCCCCTTTGTGGCTATATGGCCCGGTTTGGCCATAGCCTGAAATCGAGCAGTAAACGATGCCGGGATTGATTGCTTTGATAGTGTCGTAGTCGATCTCAAGCGACTTGGTCACACCAGGTCGGTAGTTCTCAACGATGACATCCGCATCAGCGGCCAAGCGGTAAAATATCTGCCGCGCCCGTTCGTCTTTAAGGTTCAGCGAGATACTTTTTTTGTTGCGGTTAATCTGTGAAAAGCAGGTCGATTCGCCATTCACGTAAGGACCCATCTGGCGACTGTCGTCTCCACCATTGAGCTTCTCGACTTTGATGACTTCGGCGCCCATATCGGCCAACACCATGGTGCAGTAGGGGCCGGCCATGATTTGTGACACATCCAGTACTTTTATATCTTGTAGGGGAAGCATGCGCTTTCCTCCCGGTTAGTAGTTTTACGCTGTGTCGGAAACTAGTGGCCAGACCACTCAAACGACGTTTTATTGACGAATTTATCCACCGCCGCGGCAAAATCTCGACTCATGTAGCAAGTGGTTACCCAGTCGTCGCTGTCATCCGCAGGGAGTCTTCGCTGCTCTAGCGCACGGCCAATCAGGGCCTTGCTGGCCTGAAGCGTCAATGGCGCTCGCTTGGCAAAGGCTTCCGCCAGCGCAGTCACTTCGGCGTAAATCGCATCAGCGTCAAACAGTTGATTGATTAGGCCTGCGGCGTGTGCTTCGTCAGCGCCAAACAGCCGCGCCATCATCAACGCTTCTTTGGTGCGGGCAACGCCGAGCATGTCGATCATGCGTGAGACGTTGTTAATCGAGAGCGTATTGCCCAGGGTTTTGGCAATCGGCACGCCAAACTTCATCGTCGGGGTGGCGTAGCGGAAATCGCACACCAGCGCCAGCGCCGCACCGCCGCCTACACAGGCGCCTTCAATGAGTGCCAGGGTCGGCTTGGGAAAGGTTTCCAGCTTGCCCACTACC
>TARA_R110002049_G_scaffold25557_6_pt1 | contig 14207 bp, 16 predicted proteins | sample TARA_R110002049 | Tara Oceans TARA_R110002049 (sample SAMEA4396941) | marine metagenome | biome: Polar Biome; feature: [SRF] surface water layer (ENVO:00010504); material: water (ENVO:00002006), including particulate matter (ENVO:01000060) such as... | depth 5 m | reverse complement strand
AACTTTCGGTACACGATGACGGTGCACTGAACTATAAACCAGAACGTATCGACGTAAGCGCGTTGGTAACAACGACGCTCAGCAATGCCGAGCAAAGGCTGAAGGATGCGGGGATCACCCTCACCCTGAACGTCGTCGAACAAATTGAAGCAATGGCCGATGCAACGCGCATCGAACAACTGCTAGCGAATCTCGTCGAAAACACAATTCGCTACACAGACGCGCCAGGATCGCTGGTCGTCACCTGTAAACAGGATGCCAACAGTATCGAGATCAGTTTCGCGGACTCAGCACCCAGCGTACCCGAGGACACGCTCGATCACTTGTTCGAGAGGCTCTACCGCGTGGATACCTCACGCAACCGCAACTCTGGTGGCTCCGGTCTGGGTCTGTCGATCTGCAAGGCTATCGTCGACGCACACAGCGGCACCATTTCAGCGGCGCCTTCGGACTCAGGTGGGTTGTTCATTCAAATTCGGTTACCGCTGCAGAACAAGACGGGAGAAGCCAGATGAGCGATATGCCGTTAGTCCTGATTGTTGAAGATGAGCCCAAGATTGCGGCTCTGCTGGAAGACTACCTGCAACAATCACACTACGAGACTCACTGGCTCTCAAGAGGTGATGCTGTGGACGAATGGTGTCGGAGTAACCGCCCGGATGTTGTCCTGCTCGATCTTATGCTACCTGGCAAGGACGGCCTGGCTGTTTGCCGCGAGTTACGTGTACATTCCCAGCTTCCGATCATCATGATTACCGCGCGTGTCGATGAAATTGATCGGTTACTGGGGCTGGAACTGGGTGCAGACGACTACATTTGCAAACCATTCAGCCCGAGAGAGGTAGTAGCCCGTGTCAAAGCGGTATTGCGTCGCGTGCGCATGACCGATACAAACGTGACCGGTTCAGGGCATGGTCTAAAGATTGATGACGACAGGTTTTCAGCGTCGATCGACGGCAAAGCACTCGACCTGACCCCGGTTGAGTTTCGACTTCTTGCCTTGCTTGCCAGTCAGCCAGGCCGCGTTTTTTCACGAGATCAGCTTATGAACAGAATCTACCTAGACGGTCGTGTTGTTAGTGACCGGACAGTTGATTCGCATATCAAGAATTTACGGCAGAAACTGGAGATTGCAGCCGGCACGGACGATCTCATCCGATCAATATACGGAGTTGGCTACAAGCTGGAATAAATCTGGCAGATCTCCACATTTTCTGCGCCGTTCTTACACAGTCACTGCATTGACATGTTTCAGACTCCATGTTCATTTCCACCAGAGCAAGAGGAGCTCAAAATGAACCGCATTCTCATCGCGTTGTCCGTGTACGTTTTACTGGCTGGCACTGCATATGCCGAATCTGCCGAGGACAGATCTCCCCGCCATGAGCGCCGTGGGCCGCCTGAGGCTGCACTTGAGGCCTGTTCCAGCCTCGTGGCGGGGGACCCATGCTCATTCGAAGGGCGCGGCGAGACTGTGCAAGGAACCTGCCAGGGCCCTGAAGACCGGCCGCTCGCATGCGCACCAGAAGGTGAGCCGCAACGCGAAAAACTCGAACGTCGCAAGAGCTAATGCCTGCTTGGTCGCATCGGCAGCCTTGCCACGCTTGCAGGCTGCCGATCATCACCAAGCCCCTCGGCCAGTCTCAATCGAGGTCTGGTTTGCCGACCCACAAGGACTGCGCAAGCGAGAAATATACGTCCATACAGCCACGCAAAACCAGCCGCACTTGGGTCTTGAAAGACCGAACAGGCTTTGATAAAAAAACGCCGTCGCCGCACTCCGAATGGCGAAGCTAGACAACTCCGATGATAGAGATTGAAGGCCTGACAAAACGCTATGGCCGGCACACGGTTGTAGATAAGCTGTCCTTTCGCTGTGGTCCGGGAGAAATTCTGGGTTTTCTCGGCCCCAACGGCGCTGGCAAATCCACAACCATGAAAATGGTCACCGGGTTCGTCGCACCCAGCGCTGGCACCGCTCGAATTGGCGGCCACGACATCCAGACGGACACGCTTGCTGCGCAAAAGCTGATCGGCTATCTGCCCGAAGGCGCGCCACTTTATTCCGAATCAACGCCTGCGCAATTCCTGGACTTCATTGCCAATGTCCGCGCATTGCATGGCCCGCAACGCAAGGACCGGCTTTCTGAAGTGATAGAGTTGTTGCACCTGGGGCCGGTGCTGCACCAGCCTATCGACACACTGTCGAAGGGCTTCAAACGCCGAGTCGGGCTGGCGCAGGCGATTCTGCACGACCCGGATGTGCTGATTCTTGACGAGCCGACCGACGGGCTGGATCCCAATCAGAAGCACGAAGTACGGCAACTGATTCGCTCTATGTCCGCGGATAAGCTGATCGTGATCTCGACGCATATTCTCGAAGAAGTCGAAGCCGTGTGTACCCGCGCCATTATCATTGCGGGCGGGAAACTGCTGGTAGACAACACACCCGAGGCACTTGTAGCCGAGGGAGGTGGAGATCTGGATACCGTTTTTCGCCGGATCACGCTTGAGGGCCCGGCCAGTCGCGGAGATGGTACGGCATGAACATGATTCGGGTACTCATTCGGCGCGAGCTCCAGAGCTACTTCGCAACTCCGGTTGCCTACGTATTCATCGTAATTTTCCTGATGCTGATGGGCGCATTTACATTTTACCTGGGTGGCTTTTATGAACGTGGCCAGGCCGACTTGCGCGCGTTCTTTAATTTCCACCCGTGGCTCTACCTGTTCCTGGTACCGGCACTCTCAATGCGACTTTGGGCCGAAGAACGCAAGTCAGGAACCATCGAACTGCTCATGACGTTGCCGATCACGCCGGTCCAGGCAGTTCTCGGCAAGTTCCTCGCTTCCTGGCTGTTCGCCGGGCTCGCCCTTGCACTGACGTTCCCAATCTGGATAACCGTCAACTACCTCGGCGATCCCGACAACGGAGCCATTCTGGCCGCCTATATCGGCAGCTTTCTCATGGCTGGTGGCTTCCTGGCGATCGGCTCGTTCCTGTCTGCCTTCACGCGCAACCAGGTCATTGCATTTGTGCTTACCGTGGTCGGTTGCTTTGGCTTTCTGCTGTCGGGCTTTCCTCTGGTATTGGACCTGTTCTCCGGTTGGGCTCCGCAGGTGATTGTCGACGGGATCGCTTCTTTGAGTTTCCTGACGCATTTCGAGGCAATATCTCGCGGCGTCATTGATCTGCGCGACATCATTTACTTCGCGTTGGTAATCGGGACATTCCTCTACGCGAACACAATTGTATTGCAGTGGAAGCAGGCCGACTGACCATGAGTACCCGAAATCAAAACCAGCTTGGTGTCTCGAGTCTTGCGCTCCTGTTCAGCGCTTTCGTCATCGCAGTGACCGTCTCAGGCCTGCTTCTAAAGGGCGTGCGCCTGGACCTCACGGAAAATCAGCTTTACACGCTAAGTGACGGGACAAAGCAGATTCTCCGGGAGATCGACGAACCAATAAATCTGTACTTCTTCTTTTCCGACCAGGGCACCCGGAACGTGCCAAGTTTTCGTGATCATGCGAATCGTGTACGAGAGCTAATTGAAGAGTTTGTAGATGCCAGTCGCGGCAAAATCCGTTTGCAGGTAATCGACCCGCTGCCGTTTTCAGAGGAAGAAGATCAAGCCGCGCGATTTGGTCTGCAGGAAGTACAGTTCGCGGCAACGCCCGACCCGGTATTTCTCGGACTCGCAGGCCGGAACAGTGTCGGGGACGAGGAGACAATATCGTTCTTCCAGCCCGATCGGGAAGCTTCGCTGGAATATGATCTTGCGAAACTGGTCAGTACACTCGCCAACCCCGAGCGAAAAGTTATCGGCCTCGTGTCCGGTATCCCGATGGCCGGACAGTTCGACCCACAGGCGCAACGCATGCAAGCTTCGTGGGTGGTGTACCAACAAGCCCAACAGCTCTTCGATATTCGTAACCTGGGCACATCGTTTGACACCGTACCTGGCGATATAGGCTTGCTCTGGATTGTGCAGCCGAAGAATCTTTCGAATGCGACACAGTATGCGATCGATCAGTTTGTAATGCGGGGCGGAAAAGCGCTGATATTCGTCGACCCCGTCGCTGCGGTCGATGCATCCAGTGCCAATGGTATGCCGCAGGGTATGCCTGCGTTGGGTCAATCGTCAGACCTGCCGTTGTTATTCGAGGGCTGGGGAATCGAATACGATGCGCAGCAAGTGGTAGCCGATGCGCAACTCGCTCTGCAGATCAACACGGGCATGAGCGGTCGACCGGTACGGCACTATGCCTACTTGGGGCTAACACCGGACCAGCTTGCCAGCAGTGACATCGTCACAATGGAACTCGGCACGATGAACGCCGCGATGGCGGGCAAGCTTGAGCTCAGTGACGACAGTGACGCGACACTGGAACCGTTGATCGTATCCAGTTCAGGCTCAGCGACAATGCCCGCATCGCGTTTCAGCTTTCTCCCGGACCCAAGTGTTTTGCAGGAAGGTTTTGTACCGGGCGGCACTCCGCTAACGATTGCAGCACGCATCAGCGGCACATTGCCCAGTGCGTTTCCCGATGGCAAACCATCAGTCACGCCCAATACGGACGAAGAAACCCAGGGGGACGATGACAGTACGGCGCACCTTACCGAGTCGACTGAGCCTGCCAATCTTATCGTCGTGGCAGACGTTGACCTCCTGAGCGACCCGATGTGGGTCCAGCTACAGAATTTCTTTGGACAACAGATAGCGAGTGCTTTCGCCGGCAACGGCGCGTTTGTAGTCAACGCACTGGAAAACCTCGCTGGCAGTTCCAATCTTATTGCCGTACGTAGCCGCGGCAATTTCACGCGACCGTTCACAAGAGTTGATCAACTCAGAGCCGATGCTGAATCTCGATTCCTCGCGACGCAACAGCGGCTCGAAACGGAACTCGCTGAGACAGAGCGGCGCCTCAGCGAAATTCAGGCCTCACGTGATGATTCTGGCAGCCTGCTGCTTACCGACGCACAGCAGGCAGAGATTGATCGGTTCATAGAACAACGCGCAGAGATCCGCAAAGAACTGCGTGCGGTTCAGCGAGGCCTCGACGAGGACATCGAAGACCTCGGCACACTCCTGAAAATAATCAACATCGCACTTGTGCCTTTCCTGCTAACAGCCGGCACCCTGTTTATCCATTGGCGAAGAAGGCGGAGAGACAGTGTATGACTCGCAAAACACTTCATCTACTGGCGGCAGTCGTCGTTGTGCTCGCATTGCTCTTACTGGCTATCGGTCGCAGCGAAAAAACGTCCGGAACGCACAATACAGCCTTGCTGCCAGAATTTAAGTCGACCGCAAATGCTGTCGATCGCATTCATGTAGTGCAACCGGGAAGCGAAGAAGCGGTGACCATCACTCGCCGTGGTTCCGACTGGGTAGTCGTTGAACGTGCCGATTACCGGGCTGATGTCGGCAAACTTCGCAAAGTGATCAATGCGCTGGCCGATGCTCGAATTGTCGAAGAAAAGACGGCTAACCCGGACCATTACGCGAAACTCGGAGTCGATGATCCAGCCGAATCCGGAAGCGGTACGCGCATCGACCTGAGCGGACCGGATTTCGCATATTCCCTGATTATTGGCAACCTGGCACAAGGCAGCTACCGTTATGTACGTATCTCCGACCAGGCACGCAGCTACCTGATCGACACAGACCCTTCGATCCCGGCCTCTGCGGTGGCCTGGCTGGACGCCGAGCTTATCGACCTGGCAGCCAGCGACGTGCGCAGCGTAACGATCACGCATCGCAATGGCGAAACAATTGTCATCGAGAAAACTGAACAGGAACAAACAGATTTCGTCGTCCGTGACATCCCCGAAGGACGAGAACTTAGCTATGCGACAGTCGGCAACGGGATAGCAGGTGCTTTGCAAGGATTGCAGCTAACTGACGTACGCAAGGAAGTTGCGGCACCTGCGGAAGTCACTGCCGAATTCAGTACCTGGGATGGCACGCATGTCGCGGTTGATGTCATTGACAACGAGGAAGGTACCTGGCTGTCTTTTTCTGCAACTTTATCCGACGAGGAAGCATCGACCAGTGAGCTCTTCAGCCACATCAATGAGCGTCTGGCCGGCTGGCAGTACCAGGTGCCCGAGTACAAGAAAAATCTCTTGACGAGGGACTGGGACGAACTGCTCAAGGATACCGAATAACCGCCGCCTAGTGCGTCAGGACCTTGATTTCAGCAAGCAACTTTTGCATAGGTGCTGGCTTGCGAAAGCACAGCGTAAACCGGCGTTGATCTGCCGAGGACAATTTTGAAGCCGTTAGCGCAATGACCGGCTTCTGAAATCCGCCTTTACGCAATCGACTCACCGCTTCAATACCGCTCAGCCCGGGCAGGTTGCAGTCGAGCAGCACGATATCCGGTTCATACGCGACAGTCTTGGCAACGGCGTCGACACCGTTTGTCGCAATGATGATGCCGTAGCCGGCACGTTGCAGGTAGTATTCGACCAACGCAAGCATGTCCTCGTCGTCATCGCAACCCAGTACGCCGCATTGCAGAAAAGTCGCACTTGTTAAGCAACAGCACGGCTGGTACCGGGGTCTGTTTATCAAATATTTTTTCGCGCAGATTCAGTGCCGTCTGCAAAGTCTGCTCGCGAGTCCCGTCAACCACGAAAACCAGGCGCGAAACGCCTCGAAGGTAGGATATCTCTTTCGCACCGAAGGTGTCGGCGCCGGCCACATCCCAGATTATCAGTTTAACCGAAACCCCTCGGTCTTCGAGTGCAACTTCCTTGGTATCAATCTTGACGCCCACTGTCGTGAGGCACTTCTCCGAAAACTGGTTACTCACAAACCGTTCGATCACGCTGGTTTTACCGGCCGCGAAATCACCGACCATACAAGTCTTCGTTGTAACTGGTGTCATGCGCCGTCACTCTTACTTGCCAATTTAAGGTTGATTTTTACATTGCGTTTGGCCAGGTCCGCGCGTGCGTCGCCGACGATCGAAACATTGAGGTCCGGCAGTTCTTCTTCACTCGCAATCCGATACTCATCTAAAGAGATGAAGCACGATTCCGCAACAGGGTTAATGAATCGCAGCGCGCTCGAAGAGAAGCTGAACGAACTGGTGATCGCTGCGGAAAAAGAAGTAGCCCCGCACGCACTGCTAACTGTACGCGTTGACCGCTCGGAACTCGTTAGCGAGGCCATTGGACGCGCGGTTGTAGACGAACAGTTTCGGCAAGTTGCGGGGGTTCTTACAGACCAGCGGTCTGAGCGAATTACGCCTGCGCGTCTGAATGAGTCAAGCTTCGCTGTGGTATGCGAGGGTTACAACGAGAAAGACTCGCAAGCGCTGGCCACTCGACTACTGGAAAGCATCCGAGCGCTTAACTTTTCCTGGGGAGATACCGATATCCCTTTGACTGCGAGTATTGGGATTGCCTCTTTCAGTATTCCGGGCGCAAATGCCGGATCCGTTATTCAGCAGGCCGAGATAGCCTGCGAATGCGCCATGACGCAGGGTGGTGACCGCTCTTACGTCTACCAGGCAAGCGACGACCCGGTTACCTTGCGCCGCAATGATCTTGAGTGACTGACGCGCGTAGAAGACGCGCTGCGTGATGACCGCTTTTTTTTATGCGCAGAATATATGCCCGCTGGATACGGACGCTGTCCGCTTTATGGACCGGCTACAGCAACTGGGCTGCCACTTCGCGCTGGATGACTTCGGCACTGGCGTCTCGTCGTTTGCTTACCTCAAGGATCTCCCGGCTGACATTGTAAAGATTGACGGCGCCTTTGTACGCGATATAGCCGTTAACCCAACCAACCGTGCAATCGTAAAGTCCATCAATCAGGTTGCGCATGAAATGGGCAAGAAAACCGTCGCCGAGTTTGTTGATTGCAAGGAAACACTCGCCGAACTAAAACTGATCGGCGTTGACTATGCGCAAGGTTTCCTACTCGACGAGCCCGGCCCGCTACACTGAGCTGACGTTATCATCAGCTTCGTCTCGCACTACAGTAGCGAGACTCGCCAGATCGGACCCCGCTGGTTTCTGATACAGACGCAAACCGAATTCCGGCACGATTGCCAGCAAGTGATCAAAAATATCTGACTGGATACCTTCGTAAACAGCCCAGTCCGTAGTATTTGTGAAACAGTAGATCTCCAGAGGCAGTCCTTCCGGGCCGGGGTTGAGCTGACGAACGATGAGCGTCATGCGTTTGTGTATCTTTGGGTGATTCTTCAGATAGTTGTAAGCATAGGCACGGAAAGTGCCAACGTTTGTCAGCCGCCGCCGGTTAACTTCCGGGTCTACCTCAGTTGGCAATCCCTGATTGTATTCGGCCAACTCTTGTTCTTTCTTTACGATGTAGTCTTTCAGGAGTGCAAACCGGGTGAAATGCGCAATCTCCTCGTCAGTTTGCATACGGATAGTAGACACATCAATGTAGATAGCACGCTTGATGCGCCGTGCGCCCGACTGTGACATGCCGCGCCAGTTCTTGAACGAGTCGGTTATCAAACGGTGTGTCGGAATTGTGGTAATGGTCTTGTCCCAGTTCTGCACTTTGACGGTGTGCAGTTGCACGTCGACCACATCGCCGTCCGCGCCAAACTGTGGCATCTCAATCCAGTCTCCTACCCGAACCATGTCCTGCGCGGTCAGTTGTACACTGGCAACCAGCGACAATATTGTGTCTTTGAAGACCAGCAATAAAATTGCGGTCATAGCACCGAAACCGCTAAGCAAGAGCAACGGGGAGCGATCAAGCACCGCCGCCAGCATCATTACCCCACCCAGCACCCAGACAACGATCTGCATCAACTGCACAAAGCCCTTAAGCGGGCGCTCTTTCGCGAGTGCCGAAGCAGCGTAGATTGTATTAACGGCGCTCAGTAGCGCGGTTAGCGCCAGCGTCAGCATTAATACCATGTAGCCCATTGCTACATTGCGTATGAGCTGAGTAAGGCCTTCTGTCAGGTCCGGGACAAACGAGACACCGACATACAGGATCAACGCCGGCAAGACCTGTACGAGGCGACCGAAGACATTGTGCTCAACAAGGGCATCGTCCCAGGTTTGGCTGGACCGCTCCGCGAAGGCACGTACCGAGCGGACCAGCAGGCGCTTCGCCACCAGATCAACAATCACGGCACCAACTAGCAGCCCCAGCACGCCAACGACTGGCGGCAGGAGTGCGTGAATCAGGCTGAGTTTCTCGAACATCTGACCTCGTTCCGGTATTTCAACGCTGCGATGGTACTGAATTGTTTACAGATCGGCGAGCGTACGTAATCAGACTTTCTTTACAAACTCGGACTTGAGTTGCATAGCGCCTATTCCGCTGATCTTGCAATCAATATCGTGGTCCCCATCGACAAGCCGGATATTCTTGACCTTGGTACCCACCTTTACGACCGCCAAGCTGCCTTTCACCTTCAGGTCCTTGATGACAGAAACCGTGTCACCATCGGCAAGTTCATTGCCGTTAGCATCACGCACGGCCGCACGCGCATTGTTGTCTGATTCACCAGGCCGCCATTCGTGCGCACACTCAGGGCAAACCAGATTATCGCCATCCTGATAAGTGTAGGTGGATGCGCATTGCGGACAATTGGGTAGATCGCTCATGAAACTCTCTGACTTTGCGGGGTGCAGGAGTATCGCATAATCTTGCTTTAGGATTAAGCCAGAAATTCCAGGACGCGAGAATACTGGTTCTATTTATCTGTCTGTGACCAAAGAGCATCACTCGATACAAATGTCGAAACCGCGTAAGGAACGCACTACGTCATGGGAACCTTCCAAACCTTGCTGCAAATCAACAGCTCAGTGGTGGATAAAAAGCTTTCATTTGAACCTGCTTTTTAATTGCCTATATGCGCTGGTGGCAGGAATTTTCGTTATACTTCCACACTCCTAAGGCAACGAAAATCTACAAGGGGTTAAGCATGCGCTTGCAACAAATTCTGATCGGCCTTTTTGCCCTGACGGCGTCTTCCTGGGCTATTGCACAGCCGAATTATTTCCGCCTGGAATTGGAGATCACAGTAGAAAAGCCTGCTGCTGAAGTCTGGTCAAAGGTCGGCGACTTTTGTGATATCAGCGAATGGCTTAACCTGGAGTGTGAAATCACCCAAGGCGACGGTGGTATTGGTACCGTTCGCGTTCTGAATGGGACTATAGTGGAACCTATGACTGCCCTGACCGAACTCTCTTATGGCTACACGCAGCCTGCGGTCGAAGGTGAATACTACAACCTTTATCATGGCTTCCTGGAAGCAAGGCCAGTCAGCGAAACCACGTCCAAACTGATATACACCACGATGTGGGATATTTCGCATCTCAGCGAGGACAAGAAAGCTGCCGATGAAGAACGTCGACGTAAACTGTTTACGAACGCACTGGCAAAAATGAAAGAAATCGCCGAGACCGAATAAGCTGCCATACAGGGAGCAACGTGGTTACTTCAGCCGGACACCGTATGCTTTCGCAACGGAACGAAGAAACTCTCAGGACTCCCTTTCTGCGAATTGACTCAAGCAAATCACGAGTAGACGATACGAAACCAATTATCTGAGTAGAGGAAAATCAAATTAGAGACATCGTCTCCGGAGAATCAGCGAACTGTTAGTTGCTGACCTTATATGGAGAAATTTTGCCATTAATCATTTATTTCAAAACACAGAAACCTACATAATGAAAACTATAATTAGCAAGAGTTACCTATTGTTCGTATTGGTCTTCGCTTCTGTACCTGCTTATGCCGAAACCTTAAGCGCCGGTGAAGACCACACATGCACACTAAAATCTAACGGAAAGGCCTATTGCTGGGGTGATAATTCAGTAGGTCAGCTCGGGAACGGCACCACCAGGTCCAGCATGACTCCCGTCGCAGTTTCCGGAGATATTCGATTTAAAACAATCAGCACCGATTGGGATCATACCTGCGGTGTATCAGTTGACAACGAAGCTTATTGTTGGGGACGGGGTCGATACGGAAGGCTCGGCAATGGATCGTCTGAAAACAGCCTGACTCCAACTCCGGTATCCGGCGGCCTGTCTTTTGCATCAGTCAATTCTGGCATGGCGCATACGTGCGGAATAACCACCGATGGAGACGCTTTCTGCTGGGGAAGAGGAGAAGACGGGATCCTTGGAAACAATTCAGTCCAGAGCTCACCGGTACCCGTACCTGTTTTTGGCGGGCTGCGCTTCGGCTCGCTTAATGCCGGGTCAGCAACAACCTGTGGCATAACCACAGATGGGGACGCCTATTGCTGGGGAGCAAGTGACTTTGGTGCGCTGTTGGGACAGGGCGATGACGATCGTGACAGAAAGCTCGCCCCAGGACGCGTAGCCGGCGATTTTGATTTCAAACCAGGCTCAGTAAGTGTTGGCCTTGATCATGTTTGTGCGATCAGCACGACTGATAAAGCGGTCTGCTGGGGACGCGGCAGATACGGAAAACTGGGTATCGGTTCTGGAGAGGGTCTGGGCGTTATTGAAAACTTGATGACTCCAAGGGAACTAAAAGGGAATCTATCTTTTGCTTCAGTTACTACCGGAGTCTTCCAAACCTGTGGAATTACAACCGACGGTAAGGCGTACTGTTGGGGAAGAAACGGATCAGGGCAGTTGGGCGACGGTACAACGACAATGCGTGTCGAACCGGTGGCTGTAGCCACTGATTTGAGTTTCAAGGCTATCACTATCGGTGATGATCACACTTGCGGCATTTCTTCGAATGATGAAATTTACTGTTGGGGCAATGGCGCCGACGGTAAACTTGGCACACGTTCATCTGACAACCAACTGACCCCTACTAAAGTAAAACTATGATGACTCAAAAAACATTAATCAGAAAAGTCATGTCCAGGCAACTGACAGTTATTCTGCTTGGATTACTTGCATTGGTTAGTACCAATTCATATGCACAACGCTTGCAGCAGAATCAGGAGCAGTTCCAGGTACTCTTGTTTACGAAATCCCTGGACTATCAGCATCTCTCGGTACCGAGTGGCGTGCAGATGTTCAAAGAGTTGAGCCAGGACAATCACTTCGGACTTACCTGGACTGAACAGTCTGATTTTTTTGACAACCAGGAACAGCTGAACAGCATGGATGTCATTGTATTCATGAATACATCCGGCGATATTCTGAATGAAAGTCAAAGAAAGGCTCTACAGGATTACATTCATCAGGGCGGAAATTTTGTAGCGATCCACTCCGCCTCATTCACAATGATGGAATGGCCGTGGTATGTAGAACTGGTTGGCGGTGTGTGGAATCGTCATCCGAACCCGGGCATTTGGACGGCGGTTGCTCATAATGAGAATCCGGATCATCCATCAACCGCTCATTTACCGGAGAAGTGGGTAGTTACCGAAGAGTGGTACAACTATCTGGAATTATCAGACAATATTGAAGTGGTTTTGACCGTCGATGAAACGACCTATCCGGGCGGCAAAATGCCAGACTACCACCCAATGGCGTGGTACCAGGAGGACTTTGAAGGTGGACGGTCCTTCCATACAGGCTTGGGGCATCCGGAAGGTATTTATGAACTGCCCTGGTACAGACAGCATATTTTGGGTGCGGTCTGGTGGGCAGCAACCGGCGGAAAAGCTTTCGAATGATTTAAGTTGGCTAGCTATACCAGCGAATCTACGTTGGTATAGCTGGCCCTATCGCGGCCTGCTACCGACACGACACAGTAGCCGCCAGACAATTACGAGATCATCACGGTCCGTACGTATTGCGCATTGTTTTCCCACCGGGTGCGCTTCTCAGGCATTTCATCAACCGTTGGCTGCACCTGGCCGTTGCTGTCTGTTACTCGAGACACAAGCGAGTGCTCGCCGGGCGTCGCGCCGTGCCATGTGAATGTGAAACGCTTCCAGGAATACTTTGACGATTCCTGATCGACCTGCGCAGATTGCCACGGGCCATCATCGATCTTAACCTCTATCGACTTGAGCGGCGTCCCGTCATTCAAGACAAAGCCGCTAACCTGGTGACTGCCATTGCTGCGTGTCACCCGAGTTACGATAGATTTGAGTTGTATCCTGGTGACTGAGCTTTCGTCCCAGCGCTCTACGCCGCCAACGTCGACTTTACTCAGCGTGACGTAGTCCCTCGCCATGAAGCGCCCCATGTAGCGCGTATTCTGTACATGTATATGCTCCAGCCATTTGACATTCGCGATGCCGTACCAGCCGGGTACGATAAGGCGCACGGGCGCACCGTGATAGAGCGGCAATGGCACGCCATTCATCTCATAGGCAACCATGACATCGGCGCGCAGAGCATCATCTATATGCATGCTGCGACCAAACGCCTGCTCCACATCCACATTACGAATTTTCTCAGTTCCCTTGTCCGAACCATAGAAAACGACTTCAATGCCAGCATCCTGAACTCCCGCTTCGCCCAGTAAATCGCGAAGACGAACACCGCCCCACTTCGCGTTACCAACCAGCCCATGAAACATTTCCCGACGATTGCCGCCACATTCGAACCCGGCAACGATCTCAAACTTTTCCATACGCTTGAGCTCAGCCAGCGTAAATTCAAGTGGCTGATTCACCAGGCCGGTAATACGTAAGCGGTAATCGTCGTTAGCTATCGCAGGCTGGTTGTAGTGCTGAATGATGTAGAAATCGTCATTGGATGTGTAGAAAGAGTCGATGTGCCGGGTATCAAGGAAATGAATGCCACCCGGAGTAACCGGCGGCGCACTAAAATTCTCTGGCATGTCCGTAAACGGCACCAGCTCTTCGCCCTGCGCCAGAGCGAGCTTTGACCAGAACGGCATACCGGCCGTTACTGCAATCCCTCCCAGTGCCAGCCCTTTCTTCAATACTTCACGACGATCTATTTTGCGCTCATCAGACATAGCCCTTCATTCCCTTAATCATTTCTTTCACATTGATGTGGCGGCGATTATTCGCCCTCGATACGGTGCCGTCAAACGACGCAATACAATTTCCTTACCGTCTGTTTACAATTTCGGAATCTAGGTAGTCACGTTACCGAAACACCCCGCGCCCCTGTAGCATTATGCCCTTTCATCCACTACCTTTAACCCACCCCTCCATCTTCAGAGTGCTTCGTATGAACGATTTGTGCCGCGCAGCTGTCGGCGCAGGATTGCTTTTCGTCCTGCTCACCGCCACGCCAGTCAGCGCACAGAATGCTGCCGCGCCATCGCAGTGGGCGCC
>TARA_R110002049_G_scaffold2485_4_pt1 | contig 14216 bp, 18 predicted proteins | sample TARA_R110002049 | Tara Oceans TARA_R110002049 (sample SAMEA4396941) | marine metagenome | biome: Polar Biome; feature: [SRF] surface water layer (ENVO:00010504); material: water (ENVO:00002006), including particulate matter (ENVO:01000060) such as... | depth 5 m | reverse complement strand
ATTTAATGTTTCGTTTGCGTGCCCTTGTGGTTATTCTACCTAACAGTAAATATAAAATATTTAAACGATTTCATATCATTAATAGTTGTACATAATGCAGAAAACACTAACTTAATTATCAATTTTAATTCTTTCCATAATTAGTTTTTTGTGAAATAATTAAAATAAAATTGAAAATGAATTCCGTAAATGGTAATAACAAATTCATTAAGAATAAAACGGCTTTGACAAATAAAAAAGCTCAAATGGTGTTATACCATTTGAGCCCCTAAAGTCGCTTAAAAAATCATTAATTTCCTTCGCTTAATGAAAAACTTCCATCTCCATCAAATGATGTCAATGTTATGGTTACTGACCAAATTCCAGTAGTACCACTTGACGTAACACCAGAAAAAGAATCAGGTTCTACTGCACCATTTAAAGTTTTGTTTAGAACAACATTTTCATCAGCGTCTTTCACTACCATATTAAATATTCCATCTGTTGTGGCCGTAATATCTGCATTGTAATCGGCTGTACTCAATAAGTTTTGCCACACAAAGGTTCTGGCAACAGTTCCTCCATTACCTGTAAAATCCCCATCAATATCACCAGTAAAGTCTTCACCATTATCAAACAATACTGTATTATTAATAGTAACCATCGCGATTGGCTCAGGGTCATCATTACTACAGCCAACTACAGTTAAACATGTAATGACTAAAGCAATCATTTGTAGGTTTTTGAATAATCTGATTTGAAACATAATTTTTAAATTTAAGTTATTAATACTTTTTAAGTAAGACAAGTTCAACGTAAAACTTCCTACCACGTTCTAGAAATATTTATAGTAAATTTCTTAAACATCGGCAAAATACATATTTATTCGATGTAATACAATTTTTTTTATCTTTATTACATCATGGATGGACATATCCTGTTGGGTAAATACCTGTTATTTAGACAACTACGGAATCAAAATTTTCTATTATGACTTTACTCAAAATGGAACAATTAGCTTGGTTGAAAATGGCATTCTAAAATAATATCATGTAATATTGAACTTGAAGCTGAATCTGCAAAATTTTAAAACTAAAAAGCACTATGCACAACACCACTTCATTACGACTGAATTTCCTATCGGAAATTCACGCTTATTTATTAACTTCATTTTTTAACAGAAAAATCCTATAATATTTGTCCGCAACTAAATCATATACAAACATGTTAAACGAACTTCGCAAAATACCATCTAAAAAATTTCAAAATTTCTACCCAATTTCATCAAACCTTTTACCCCTTCCGCGAAAGCGTTATCTATAAATTTTCAATACATTTGCTACTCGAAATTCTAAAGCAAATAGTAATGAAAAACACGGCCTTAACCCAAACTCATGAAGCGCTTGGTGCTAAAATAGTGCCTTTTGCAGGTTTTAATATGCCTGTGCAATACGAAGGTGTAAATATTGAACACGAAACCGTTAGAAAAGCTGTTGGTGTATTTGATGTATCGCACATGGGTGAGTTTTTAATTGAAGGCGAGCAGGCGCTAGAATTGATTCAAAAAGTATCAAGTAATGATGCTTCTAAACTAACCATTGGGAAAGCACAATACAGTTGTTTACCAAATGATGATGGTGGTATTGTAGATGATTTAATCATTTATAAAATAAAAGAAGAGACTTATCTTTTAGTCGTTAACGCCAGTAATATTGAAAAGGATTGGAATTGGATCCAGTCTAAAAACAATGTTGGAGCTACGATGCGCAATTTAAGCGAAGGCTACTCGTTACTTGCCATTCAAGGGCCTAAAGCGATTGAAGCGATGCAAAGTATTACGAGTCATGATTTAGCAGCTATTAAATTTTACAATTTTGTGGTTGGCGATTTTGCAGGTATTGAGCATGTTATAATTTCGGCAACAGGTTACACTGGAAGTGGCGGATTTGAAATTTATTGCAAAAACACCGAGGTAAAACAAATTTGGGATAAGGTTTTTAAAGCTGGAGCAGGTTTTGGAATTAAACCCATCGGGCTTGCGGCACGTGATACCTTGCGTTTGGAAATGGGTTACTGCCTATACGGCAATGATATTGATGACACCACCTCGCCTATTGAAGCGGGTTTAGGATGGGTTTGTAAATTCACAAAAGAATTTACAAATTCTGAAGCTTTAAAGGCTGAAAAAGAACGTGGACCAGAACGAAAACTTATTGCCTTTGAGATAGATGAACGTGGAATTCCACGTCATGGATACGATATTGTAGATGGCAACGGAAAAACCATCGGCGTAGTAACTTCAGGCACCATGTCACCTTCTCTTGGCAAAGGCATTGGTTTAGGGTATGTGCCAACTATTTTTGCTGATATAAATAGTAAAATTAATATTCAAATTCGTAAAAATGCAGTTCCAGCAACAGTTGTAAAACTGCCCTTTTATAAAAATTAAATGTTGAATTTTCAAACTACATTAAATGACATTTACCAAGATGTCTCCTCTCAGCAAGATAAAGGTAAAGTGGCATCATACATACCTGAATTAGCAGATGTTGATATTAATAATTTCGGAATTCATTTAAGAACTGCTGAAGGCCATAATTATGGTGTAGGCGATTTCAATAAGCCGTTTTCCATACAAAGTATATCAAAAGTTTTAGCTTTATCAAAAGCTATTGCCTTAGTAGGAGAAACTATTTGGGAACGTATTGATGTAGAACCTAGTGGAAATCCATTCAATCATTTATCGTTACTAGAAATTGAAAATGGTATTCCTAGAAATCCACTAATTAATTCTGGAGCTATTGTTATTGCTGATATTTTAGTATCAAATTTGAAAAACCCTAAAGAGGATTTCTTAAATTATGTGAGAGATCTTACAGATGATGAGTTTATCAATTTTAACAAAGATGTTGCACATTCAGAAAAAGTAACTGGTTTTAAAAATTATGCAGCGGCTAACCTTTTAAAATCATTTAAAAATTTAAACAATCCTGTTGAAGAAGTATTAGATTTCTACTTTCATCAATGCGCATTAGAAATGTCTTGTAGTCAGTTAACCAAAGCCTTTTTCTTTTTATCAAATAAAGGAAATTGTTTATTAAATAAAACCCGATTAACTAAAACGCAAGCTAAACGTATTAATGCTATTATGCTTACTTGTGGATTTTATGATGAAGCAGGCGAGTTTGCTTTTGAAGTAGGTTTACCGGGAAAAAGTGGTGTTGGAGGCGGCATTATTGCACTTTTGCCAGACCATTTTGTAATTACTGCTTGGTCTCCTGGGCTCAATAAAAAGGGTAATTCACTTTTAGGAATGAAAGCTTTAGAACAATTTACTACAAAAACTAAACTATCTATATTTTAAGTGTTTTTCTAGTTGAAAAATGGACGTATGACAAAGCGAGAAGAAAAACATACCATATTAATTTTAGGTGCTAGCGGATTTTTAGGTGGCGCATTCTACAAAGAACTTTGCCCCTATTTTAAAACATTTGGAACCTACAATACGGAGAATAAAACCTTAGAAAAAAACAAACATTTTTTTCAGTTTAATTTTGAAGAAGACGATATTTTTGAAATTCTGGATATTGTAAAACCAACTATTGTAATTTCGGCACTCCGCGGAGATTTTTCAAAACAAGTTTTAATGCATCAGCATCTTGCTGAGTATGTATTCTTGCATAAAATAAAACTTATATTTCTATCCTCCGCCAATGTTTTTGATGCTTATAGCAAATACCCAAGTTATGAAAATGACAAAACGTATAGCAATAGTATTTATGGGCATTTCAAAATAAAAATTGAAAACATGTTGTTAAGATTACCTAAACTACAAATTGTTATTTTAAGGTTACCTATGGTTTTTGGAGCACAATCGCCTCGTATTACAGAGATTCTTCAAAGTGTGAAAGAAAAAGAGCCTATTGAAATATTCCCGAATTTAATAATGAACGTGACTACCAATACCAAAGTAACACAGCAAATCCATTATATAATCAATAGAAATAAATCCGGTATTTTCCATCTCGGAAGTACCGATTTGGTGCATCACGACGATTTTATAAAAGAGATTGCGGCGTCTTTAAATCTAGAAGAAAAGGCCATTTACAAACGTGTTTACACCACAAATGACGATAGATATTTAGCGGTTCTGCCAAAATTCAATAAACTACCAAAACATCTTCAATTAATAAGTCAGGATATTTTAAAAGAATTAAAAATATAAGTAAATTGTAAAAAATCAAATTATATATATTATGAACAAATTATCTGCAGAAGACATAGAAAAAAAATTACTTCATTTCCCAGATTGGGACTATTTTGATGATGCTATTCATGCCGAATTTGAATTTGAAAATTTTAAGGATTGCTTTAGTGCCATGAGCAGAATAGCTTTTGAATGTGAAGCCTTAAACCATCATCCAAATTGGAGCAATGTTTACAATGTATTATCAATATCGCTATCAACTCACGATGCTGGAGGCGTTACCAATAAAGATTTTAAATTGGCAGAAGCTATTGAAACTATTGTAGAACCTGAAGATGAGTAAATAAGTAATCAGTTGGCAGTCACAGTTTTCAGTAAATCCAACAATAAAGCAAGACCATTATTAATTTTAGAAGCTCTTATTCATTTAAGCTTACTTTTTATATTTTTGCTTTTTGATTTCAATATAACAAACAACTTAGCATATTATGGGAAGAGCTTTTGAATTTAGAAAAGCAAGAAAAATGAAACGTTGGTCTGCCATGAGTAAAGCCTTTACCCGCATTGGTAAAGACATTGTAATGGCGGTAAAGGAAGGTGGCCCAGACCCAGCGAGTAATTCCCGTTTAAGAGCGGTTATTCAAAATGCGAAGTCTGTAAACATGCCTAAAGACAATGTAGAACGCGCCATAAAAAAAGCAAGTGACAAAAGTCAGGGTGATTACAAAGAGGTTGTTTTTGAAGGTTATGCGCCTCACGGGATTGCGGTTTTAGTAGAAACGGCAACCGATAATAATACCCGAACCGTTGCCAATGTGCGTAGTTATTTCAATAAATGTGATGGTAGCTTGGGAACTTCGGGTTCCGTTGTATTCATGTTTGATCACACTTGTAATTTCAGAATTGATGCTGAAGGATTGGATCCTGAAGAATTGGAATTAGAGTTTATTGATTATGGTGCCGAAGAAGTTTTTGCTGATGATGATGGGATTTTAATTTATGCCCCTTTTGAAAGTTTTGGAGCTATTCAAGCCGAATTGGAAGCTCGCGACATTGAAATTTTATCTTCGGGTTTTGAACGTATTCCCCAGGTAACAAAAAAACTTTCTGAAGATGAAGCCGCAGATGTAGAAAAACTTTTAGAGAAGTTAGAGGAAGATGATGATGTACAGAACGTGTATCACACTATGGAGGAATAAATCCAAAAAAGCTATTAAAATGGGGATTATAAAACAGAATCCTATAAAGGGCTTTGAAATTATCACTGAGAATACACAAAAAGATTCATTAACATTTGAAGATATTACAAAACTTTCAGAATTGGAAATACACCCAAGGTTCAAAGGAATGATAAAAGCCCGTGATCTGTTCTTGTTTTCGTTCTACACTGCTGGCATGAGATTTTCTGACCTTTGTCGATTAAAATGGGAGAATATTATTAGAAATGAAATAATTTATACCATGCACAAGTCCAGAACAAGAGCAGGGGCGAAAAGAACACTGCCCCTAACCCCAAAAGCAGTTGCAATTTTGGATAAGTACAAAGAAAGGAAAAACATTTTTGTCTTTCCCCCACTTTATGGAATGGACAAAAAAAGTTTAGAAGAAATAGAGCATAAATTATATATAGCTAACAATGCAACAAATAGGTCTTTGCGAATTGTTTGTGAAAAAGCAGGAATAAAAAAGTGGGTCAATATGCACATGGCAAAACATTCGTTTGCAGATTTTGCTGTAAAAAACAATTCGGGCATATTGATGATTTCCAAGCTGTTGGGACATACTAAGTTGTCCACAACTCAACATTACTTAAAAGATTTTTACCATAAGGAGGAAGCAGAGGAAATTAACAGGTTATTTGGATAATACTTGACCTTGCGTACATTTCAAACGATTCAGTAGTGTGGTTTCATTTACCCCTCATACTAAAAATTACAATCTTGTACGTTAATAACCTTTCCATCTTTCTATTTGTTTAACGTGATATAATATCCTTTGTCCACTTTAATGGTTATTTCGCCATTTCTTAGCTTCTCGTTTACTCGTCCTATGTCCTCATAGGGATACAAATACTTTTTCCCCACCTTGAAAAAGCTGACCAATCCCAGCTCTCTCAAAGATTGCATAATCTGACCATTGAAAGATAGTCCCAGTTTTTCGCAGAACGCTTTCCCAGTCAAATTTAGTGGTTGTATTTGTACTTGATTACTCATTTAAAGCATTGACTTATAACATTTTTTTTAAAGTTTTCTCCCTTTCCTTTTTTTCCTTTTCTTGCGGTCTTTGTCCTCCAGTTCCAGTTTAAAGGGCGTCCATTCAATCCCGTCATCATAATCATGGTTCAAGCCATCTCTTTGAGCTTTTCCCAAATGATATTCTGGTTTTTTATCAGTTTCTCCTGTCCCTTCCTTAGTGCTTCCTGTCGCTCCAAGGTCTCCAATTGCTGTGCTATTGCTTTCAGCACCAACTCCTTCAGTTCCTCGTTTTGGCATATCATTTTGGAGAATAACTGAACGGTCTCTGTCTTGTTCATAATCTATGTGTTTAATTATGTTGCTCCATGAATAATGTCTTCCCAAAGTACTGCCCTTGTATATCACATCTTGATATTTAAAGGATATGCCCGTTACCCTTCCAGTTGTTTTACTGGCATTGAATTTGGGGGCTATATTTTTTTGCTTTAGCGCAATGATGAACCCTGAAATATCAATCGATTTCGATAAGGCTTCATCGATTTTATTTTGCAACAGCAATTTGATCGGTGGTTTGCCCGTGCGAATGGATTTTTCCAATTCTTTCTTGGTAGGCGATGCCTTCTTCTTGCCCAATGCAACATCTGCCAATTTGGTCAAACCATATTTTTTTTCCAATTTTCTAATCAAATGCTCACTGCGCTCATAATCTTTGCTATCACTGACCAAGTCTCCAGAATATTTTACCCTGTTCGCAATGATATGGATGTGCTGATGCTCTTGGTCGATATGCCTATATATAATATATTGGTTGTCATAAAATCCCATACCCTTAAGATAGTCCCACCCTAGTGATATAAATTCTTTATCCGTTAAATTATCTTCATGGGGAAGGTTCAATGAAACATGATAAACGGCTTTACCTAGCCCGGGACGCAATTGTCTGACAAGATTGAATTCATTGGTCATGCTGACAGTTTTTCCATAAACAATATTGGCATCCAGAAAGTACCCCTTCCCTTCCCCTGCCTTTTTTTCGTGATAGGCGAGCAATCCGTAAAAGTCCTTTCCTTTAATTTGGTCCGCTATCATGGTTTACAATATTTGACTTTAGGAGATTTATAGTTTCTTTCAACTCTAGTAATTCTTTTTGAAGCATTTTGGGGCTGTGCATCCCCAAATGTGCCTTTTTGGTCAATTGGTTCAGGTTGTTCCCGATACGGCTCAATGCTACAAACAACTGTCTATCATGGGGCGTGACTTTCGTCCTTGGCATCGCTTTACCGGTTGTCTTTCTTCTGATATATTCCGGGATTCCTATACCCAAACAATTTGCGTTATCCGATACGATCAAGAATTCATTGACTGTCATCCTAACGTTTATGCGAATCGCCTTTAATGCTTGTATGTCCTTTTTTGGTCTTGCCATATTTGGAAATTTTGAGGTGGTATTTTATAGTCCCTGCGAACGAAGTGAGCAGTTTTTGCTTGCAAAAACATGGCTTGCTTCGTGACTTCCGACTAACTTTGGCTTTTTATCCGATTAACTTTCATGTTATCAATAAGCGTTCTTATGTCGTTAGGGTCAAAAAGAACCCTGCCCCCAATTGAGATTCTGTTCAACAGCCCTTTTTTGATCCAGGAATAAATTGTTGGTCTGGAAACCGAGAATTTTTTGGTAAGGTCTGAAATGGTCAATAGCGCATCCTCTGATTTTGAATCTTTAGATTGTTCTGAACCGATTTCAGGGATTTTTTTGTCTTGACTGTTGATGGGAATGTACTCTTGGATTCCGTCACCGTCCATTACATATATTCTTTTCATTTTGCTGCCTTGTGGTTTGTTTGACATATGGCAAACCTACCACCATTTAACACTATGAAATGGCTTTACCGTACATGTTGTTTTGTACAGTAAAATGCTTAACAGAGCTTTACATCATCGAGTACTATCTTAAGCGAGGTTTCCGCCTCTGGCACTTGGAAGTATTTGTGGGATGTAGTTACCAAAAGCTGGAGGCGGTTTTGTAACGGGCCTTTCCATGTCCGTTGTCATTTTAGTACAGGCAAGAGGTTTTGGGGTGTGCTTTCTTAGGGGTCAAAGTCTTATGGGATAATGTTCATCTTCATATTTTTCAATAACGAGCGCCAACAAATCCAGTTCATCGCCTTCGGGAGTACCGTTTTTGGCATCGAAAATTTCTTGCATACTTTGGAGGTATGCCTGATATTGTTTCTCGTTTTTTATAATGGTAATTTCCATGCTATTTATAGTTTACAGGTTTTCTATATCCAATTTTTTTCCATTCTTTGTAATTTCTCGCAAAATGCCCTTAATGTAACTTTTGAAAACAGCCATATTGGGCAAAGATAAAAAATTCCCTTATTGGGAATTTAATAAAAAGGTGATAGAAAACTTATTAGCAATGTGACAATTATCACGAAATAATAAATCTTAAATTCATAATTTAGAACCCAACAAATTCAACTTCTTATAGATTATGAGCGATTTGCAAATAGCCAAAACAGTAACCCTTAAACACATCACTTCCATTGCCGAAAAATTTGGTATTAATCCAGATGATATCGAAATGTATGGCAAATACAAAGCTAAACTTCAGTTAAGTGCTATAAATAGGAAAAAAGTCGCAAATAGCAATCTCATATTGGTATCTGCTATCTCACCTACTCCTGCTGGAGAAGGTAAAACGACCATGTCTATTGGTCTGTCGGAAGGTTTAAACCGATTACATAAAAAAACAACTGTAGTATTAAGAGAGCCTTCACTAGGCCCCGTTTTTGGTATTAAAGGTGGCGCAACTGGTGGCGGTTATTCGCAAGTGCTTCCTATGGAAGATATTAACCTTCATTTTACGGGTGATTTTGCGGCTATCGAAAAAGCGCATAATTTACTTGCTGCTATTATTGATAATAACATTCAAAGTAAAACCAATTCGTTACATATAGATGCTAGAACGGTAAGTTGGAAACGTGTAGTGGACTTAAACGATCGTGCTTTACGTCGCGTGATTGTCGGTTTGGGTGGTACAACATCTGGTGTACCTAGAGAAACCGGGTTTGATATTACAGCAGCATCAGAAATTATGGCTATTCTGTGTTTAGCTGAAAATATCAGCGATCTTAAAAAACGCTTAGGACGTATTTTTATAGGATATACACACGATAAACAACCTATTTACTGTAAAGATTTAAAAGCCGAAGGTGCTATGGCTGCGCTACTAAAAGAGGCTATAAAGCCAAATTTAGTACAAACCATTGAAGGTAATCCTGCTATTATTCATGGTGGGCCATTTGCAAATATTGCACAAGGTACTAATAGCGTAATTGCCACGTTAATGGGCATGTCGTATTCTGAATATACCGTAACCGAAGCGGGTTTTGGATTCGATTTAGGCGCAGAAAAATTCTTTGATATTAAATGCCAAAGTGCAGGACTAAGCCCAAAAGCTGTGGTACTAACCACGACTATTCGTGCCTTAAAATATCATGGTGGAGCCGATTTAAAAACGCTAACCACAGAAAACATAGACACCTTAAAAAAAGGACTCCCCAACCTTGAAAAGCATCTTGAAAATATTGCAAAATTTAATGTAGCGCCAGTCATAGCTATTAATAAATTTTCGACTGATACTGATGCTGAAATACAAGTTATTAAAGATTTCGCAAATTCTAAAGATATAAAAGTTGCATTGGCAGATGTATGGGGAAAAGGCGGTAAAGGCGCGCTTGAGTTAGCCCAAAGTGTTATTGATATTGTAGAATCTAACACATCCAACTTTAAGCCTTTATACAAATGGGAGTCTCCTGTTAAAGACAAAATAAAAACCATTGCTAAAGAAATTTATGGTGCAGAATATGTCGATTATACAGCAACAGCTTTGGCACAACTTAACAAAATTTCTAATTTAGGTTTAGATCATTTGCCAGTTTGTATTGCTAAAACACAAAAATCATTATCAGATAATCCTAAATTATTGGGCAGACCAAAAGATTTTATAATCACCGTTAGAGATATTGAAATTGCTGCAGGTGCTGGTTTTTTAATCCCCATTACAGGTGATATCATGCGGATGCCGGGGCTACCGGTACATCCTGCATCTGAACATATTGATATAAATGACGATGGTGAAATTACGGGGTTGTTTTAATTAAAATTTAAGTACAACTACGTATTGCTATTCTAGTAAGAAAATTCTAGATTTGCTTACCTGTGCTGAACTTGTTTCAGTATCGTCTGCTATAAAGCATTGAAACGTTGCATATCAGGAAAAGTTGGCAAACATTAAAACTCACTCTAAACTATAATGCTTATATGAATAAAATAAAATTATTATTAATCGCAATAGGATTACTATTTTCAATGAGTTTAAGTGCTCAAAATGATTTTAAAATTGGAGTAAATGCTGGATTAAACTACCCAGCTATTTGGGGAAACGAAAATGCAAAATATAATAATTTTAAAGTAGGATATTTATTCGGAGTAACGTTTGACTATTATCTAAAAGAAAACCTATCCATAAAAACAAATATTAACTACGAAAGGAAAATTAAGAAACGGCAACTAACATACTTTAATTACGAGGCAGAAGAAATTGGAAAAGAAAACTTCAGAGAAATTTATGAGTATATAAATATACCTATCCTATTAAAATACGAATTTGGAAATTCAAAATTTTTCGTAAATGGCGGCCCCTTTTTCGATTATTTATTAAACAATAAAATTGAACCAGATTATCCGAATGACGATAGAGCCTATGTAACAGAACAGAAAAAAATTAATTTCGGACTATCTTTAGGAATTGGTACTAATATTTCTCTTAATGAGAAAAATAACCTAACAATTGAAATTAGAGATGATTTCGGAGTTATAGACACAGGTGGCGGCTTAATATACTCCGACGGAACAGTAAAAACAAATGCTATAAAATTAGTATTAGGTTGGAATTTAGGAATATAAAAACGATTTGCCAATACCGTGTAAAAATAATTGCTTGGTTCTCGCCTACTTGGAAAATCCTATGGATTTTCCTCTGGTTCGTTCCATTTTTAGTAAGTTAGTTGCTTGCACACGCAACTATCCTTATACATAAACGATAAGCCCAACTCAAAAATACGTACAACTGCGTATTTTTTTTCATAATTTATAGTACTATCTTTGGCTGTATAACATTATAAATTAGCCTGTTATGATACGTCTACATTTAAATCCTTCAATTGTAAAAAGCTTAAATTCTAACGAAAAGGAAGAGTCTTTGGAAATAGAATTTAAAGAAGATGTTAAAACATCACAACATATTGATATTCCTATGTCTATTATACAAGATTATGTGAATTCAGTTAAAGAAAGTGCCTTCTTAAAAAGCGAAGAAAACATCCAATCGAATTTAAAAATAGTCTATTCTAATTTTGCGTCTTAAGATTCAACCCGTTCAATCCTAGCACCAATAGCACGTAAACGGTCATCAATATTTTCGTAACCTCTATCAATCTGCTCAATATTTTGAATGGTTGATGTGCCTTTTGCAGACAATGCAGCAATAAGTAACGACACCCCAGCACGAATATCTGGCGAGGTCATCGTGGTCGCTTTTAAAGTCGATTTAAAATCATGACCAATTACGGTAGCTCTATGTGGGTCGCACAAAATAATTTTCGCCCCCATATCAATCAATTTATCCACAAAGAATAAACGACTTTCAAACATTTTTTGATGTATTAAAACACTGCCTCTGGCTTGTGTTGCCACTACCAAAATAATACTTAGCAAATCGGGTGTAAACCCAGGCCAAGGTGCATCAGAAATGGTTAAAATAGAACCATCAATAAAACTTTGTATTTCGTATCCGTTAGTATGTGCTGGAATATGAATATCATCGCCTTGTTTTTCAACAGTGATTCCTAATTTTCTAAAAACATTCGGTATCACTCCTAAATCATTCCAACTCACGCCAGTAATGGTAAGTTCGCTTTTAGTCATAGCAGCAAGCCCTATCCAACTCCCGATTTCAATCATATCGGGTAGCATTGTGTGGTCTGTTCCGCCTAAACGTTCAACACCATCAATAACTAACATATTGGAACCAACACCACTAATTTTAGCGCCCATGCGATTCAGCATTTTACACAATTGCTGTAAATAGGGTTCGCAAGCCGCATTGTAAATAGTCGTTTGTCCTTTTGCTAAAACAGCAGCCATAACAATATTGGCAGTACCAGTTACCGATGCTTCCTCAAGAAGCATATAAGTACCCGTTAAATATTCAGCTTCAACGCCATAAAACTGGTCTTCTTTACTGTATCTAAATTTAGCACCGAGTTTTATTAAACCTTCAAAGTGCGTATCTAAACGTCTGCGTCCAATTTTATCACCGCCTGGTTTTGGAATGTACCCTTTGCCAAAACGGGCCAATAACGGGCCAACAATCATGATAGATCCACGTAAACCACGTCCATCTACTTTAAATTCGTCCGATTCTAAATATTTTAAATTAAGGTCGTCTGCTTGAAATGTATAACGACTTCTGGAAAGTTTCTCAACTTTTACACCTAATTTTTTTAATAACGTAATCAATTTATTTACATCTACAATATCAGGTATATTATTAATAGTTATCAGCTCTGGAGTAAGCAAAACTGCACATAAAATTTGTAAAGCTTCGTTTTTAGCACCTTGGGGTTGTATACTTCCTTTTAATTGGTGACCACCTTCAATTTTAAATGTTCCCATGCAAATATATTAGTAGCGTTTTCTCTGTCGGTTGGTGGTACTCTTTTTATGGTGCCCCCCTTTTTTACTGGTGTTGCTAGAGCTGTACTTGGTTTTGGTTCGCATTAAGCTTGTAGAATCTGATAATTCCTCATCAGAGTCCTTCAAGTCAATTTTACCTCCCGAAAGTTCATATAAATGATTGTAAATCACATCATCTTCAACCGTATCTTTATTCCAATTTAAAAAACACTTTTTCATGTGGTTGGCAATAGTATAAAGCAGAGCTTCTTTAAGTTCGCCCTCTTCCCATGTATTCGCCACATCTATCATCGTTTTAATATTGTTTCCGTAAAAACGATATTTCGGGAAATTCTGCGGGTATTCCAAAACCTCTGGACGCTCTTCATAAATTTCTTTGGTTGGAATCTCATAAGGAGAATCAGCATCCAATTCAAAATTGGACATGATGAATAATTGATCCCAAAGTTTATGTTGAAAATCTGGAACGTCACGCAAATGCGGTTGCATATTGCCCATTACGGCTATAATACCCTTTGCTATTTTGTTGCGTTCTTCTTTTGTTTCTCTTGTTTTTGCGTAATTAATCATTTTCTGCATGTGCCTTCCATATTCTGGAATGATTAAATGTTCACGCTCTGTGTTGTATTCTAAATTATCTATCAAAATTAAATGTGTAGAGTTAAATGTTTCTGCATGTAGTTGTTATGCATGCGCAAAATACAAAAAAAGAACTAAAGACTTATAACACCTTCAATTTTTTCTGCAACTTCTTTGTATTTATCAATCACGGCATCGGGGTTTTTCATTAAAACATTAACCGACACGCTGGTATATTTACCGTTTTTAGATTCCTTGGTATTAATTACCGCGCCCATATTGTTGAATAGCCCCTCTAAAGCCACTATTTTTTCGGTGTTGGAAATCACAATAAACTTATATAAATACTCCGATGGCCAAAGCGATGTATCGTACAACTGGCTTTTTAATTTCTCGTAAAATTCTTCTGAATTTTCAGGTGTGCTCATACTCTTTTTTTAAGCTGCAAATATACAGTTCGCAAATACATTATAAAACTAAAATAATTAAAA
>TARA_R110002049_G_scaffold127163_6_pt1 | contig 14219 bp, 9 predicted proteins | sample TARA_R110002049 | Tara Oceans TARA_R110002049 (sample SAMEA4396941) | marine metagenome | biome: Polar Biome; feature: [SRF] surface water layer (ENVO:00010504); material: water (ENVO:00002006), including particulate matter (ENVO:01000060) such as... | depth 5 m | reverse complement strand
AGCTAAAAATGTAGTAAAATTTAAGGCAGGTTCTGACTTAAGTAGCGCAGTAAACTAAGACATTTTTTGTTTAAAAAAATACAGAGCCTACTCATTGAGTAGGCTTTTTTTTGTGCCTGTTTTTAAATATTTCTTCTTACACCTTTAAACTTGGACACTTTTCTTTCTCCTTTTTAATAATTACCCAAGCTAAAACAAACCCGATATAAAGCTATCTTTTTAAGCTATGTCGCATATTAAAGCCTAATTAGTTGTTTTTTTAACAAAAAAAACATAGATTTAGTAATCTTTAAAACAGAAAAACTAAAATGAACAAACCCGAAAAAGGCAATTTACTTATTGCTGAACCATCCATTATCGGTGATATTTCATTTAATCGTGCTGTGATTCTCTTAGCGGACCATAATGCCATGGGTTCTGTTGGCTTTATTTTAAACAAACCTTTAGAATATAATTTGAAAGACCTTATTGAAGGTACCGAATCTGAATTTCCTGTATATAATGGAGGTCCTGTAGAACAAGATAATTTGTATTTTATTCATAAATCACCAGAGCTTATTCCCAATAGTGTAGAAATATCTAATGGTATTTTTTGGGGAGGAGACTTTTCTGTGGTTATTGATCTTATAAACGAAGGCGAAATTTCAACTAGCGATATTCGCTTCTTTTTAGGTTATTCTGGTTGGGATGAGCAACAATTAGACAATGAACTTAAATCTAACGCATGGTTAGTTTCTGAAAATATCTATAATAAAGAGATTATATCTAAGCCTTGTAATTCTTTTTGGCGCGATAAAATGTTAGAACTTGGTGGTGATTATAGTATTTGGTCTAATGCACCTGAGAATCCTAGTTATAATTAAATAACTTAGAACTACTTAGACCACGGATTTCACTGACTAAACCAACCTCAGCTTTGCATTCAGTTTTTTAACTAAACTCTGTGCAAACTCATTTCCAAACTCTTTTTTACGATATTTTGTAATTGGTATAATACCTTTAATTACGTTAGTGACGAATAACTCGTCTGCTTTTTGAAGTTCAAACGGACTAATAGACGCTTCTTCTATGGAAACGTTGACGTCTTTAGATAATAACTCCAAAATTTGTTTACGCATTACACCTTTAAGACAACCATCTTCTAAAGGTGGTGTTTTTATTTTCCCATCTTTAACAATGAATAAATTCCCATTTAAGGCTTCTATGACACTTTTGTTAGTGTTTAATACCAAACAATTATCAAAATCATTTTCCTTAGCGTAAATACTCCCTATAACTTGTATGGCTTTGTTGTTAGACTTTAAGCCAGACAACAATCCTGGTGCTACAAAATAATCCTTGTATAAATCAACCAAATATTTGGTATCTCCATCAATAGTATAAAACGGATTTAGATGTGTTTCTGCGCTAATATTGTAATGAACCGTTGCTTCTTCTGTTGGTGTATATTTACCACCTTCACCTCTGTCTACATTAAGTCTTACACGAGCAGAAGCTTGCAATAGGTTATTAGCTTCAAGGGTTTTTAATATTTCGGATTCTAAGAATTCCATGGTAAAGCTCATTGGAATATCCATTCTGAGAATTCGCATAGAAGACATTAACCTAAAGTAATGATCTTCCCAAAAGAATATTTTGCCGTTAACTACTTTTAGAGTTTCAAAAAGTGCGTCGCCATATTTATAACCTCTGTTATTAACCGTAAGTTTAGAATCTGCTTCAGAAAGCAGTGAACCATTAAAATTTACCATAAAAAAATCTCGATTTAGTTTTAAAATTAAATCGAGACAAAGATATATTAGAATAACTATTTACTAGCTATCTTGATCCCAAAACTTGTTTAAGACTTCCGATTTGGTTGGTCCAAAGCATTTTTCCTTCTTCAATTTCATCTTCTTCAGCAAAATCTGTAATCATTAAAGAGACATCTTTTGTGATTTCATCGACCTGAATTCTGATTTCAAAATAATAAGACGCACCATCTTCATCGTCTTCTACCCATCTAAACTTAATACGTTCTCCTGTTTTCTTACTTAATAATTTGGCTTGCTCTTCTGAGCCATCCCAAATAAAAGTAAAGAATTCTCCACGAGAATTAACGTTGTCTGAAAACCATTCAGATAAGCCCGAAGGTGTTGATATATATGTATATAGTAGTGCTGGTGATGCTTGGATCACAAACTCCATTTCAAATTTTACTTTATCGTCCATAAATGCATTGTATTATGTGCTCAATATATACATTTTATGGCTGAGATTTGAAGATTAAATTAAAATTATTTTTTTTAGTTTTTATTGTTTGCTGTGATAGAATTTGTTTTTATATTTGCAGCCGCAATTACGCACAAGGTTTTGAAATTAATATTGTAAAACAAATGCAAGGTAATTGAAAATGGCGAGGTAGCTCAGTTGGTTAGAGCGTTGGATTCATAACCCAGAGGTCACGAGTTCAAATCTCGTTCTCGCTACAAGAGTAAAAGTCTAGCACGAAAGTGCTGGACTTTTTTATGCCTTGCACTGAAGTGCGCTTAAACGTGCAAAAGCTTAAAAAAAGCTCTTAACAGTAGCATATAAATTTTGATTAGAAATAAAAAAACCTTCAATCTAAAGACTGAAGGTTTTAACCTTAAAAAATTAATAAAATGTTTAGACTCTAAAAGCCTTGTTTTATCTAGCCGTTAAATTAAAAGAAACGGTTAGCATATTTCCTGATCCAGAATAACGCTCTGCGTAAATCTCTATATAATCATCTTGTTCTAATTCTACTGTACCAATAACCGGTAAAGCTAAAATTCCAGAACCTGTGTAATAGCCATAAACTTTAGTTTCTGGAATAACCACACCATTTTTAGCAATATATAGAATCAATATAAAATTAGAAGATGATTGATAAGACACAGAACTAGCTACTTGAAAATACCTGGTTTTATGTCCTTTATAGATAATCTTATTGTCACCATCTCTAGTAAAACGAAGTAAATTATTAGATGTCGTGGTTCCTGCAACTTTAATTCTAGATGCTGTACTTGTACCCGAAAAAGTTGTTAATTCTCCACTACCTACTGCTTTATCTAAATTAATATCTCCTGTAGCTACTGCGTCACTTTCTAAAGGAATCCCTGGAGAATCTACAGTCCAATCTGCACTAAAATAATAACCATCGTATGATCCTGTACTATAGCCATTAATATATCCTGAAGCATTTGATGTTGTACCAGAAAACACGGTTCCTGTTAAAACGGCTTCACCTACATTAAGACTTGGATCACTAACGTCTAAGGCTACATCTGAACCATTTACAGTACTAAAACCACTCGCTTTTTCTATAAACCCGAAGTTGCCAGTAAAAGTTTCAAAAGTTCCTTCATTACTGCTTAACCATCCTTGGGTATTTAATAATAAATTTCCAATGTTTGAAAACGTAATACCATCTGCATTGTTTATATACTGATTAATATTACCAAAGTATAAGCCTATACCAGAAATAGAACCCACACTTGTAGTCATTCCGTCTACAATAAGATTTTGAACAATAAGGGACGAACTAGATGCTATACCTGGACCTGTAATATTAAAAGCTTTTGCGCCTTTTAAAGTTAGGTTTCTAATACTTCCGCCTGTATTGCCTTCAAAAATAACACCAGATGAAGTCAGTATATCTTCACCGACATCTTGTCCGGAGATATAGGCATTATTTAGGTTAATAGGATTTGTTAATACTATAGTCCCATTTATTTCATACAATGTATTTGTATCTAATAAATAACTAGAACCACCAGCTGCTAATTCTGGCGCTAAATCCGCTTCAGATTTTATTAATTTATAGTTATCTCGTTTAACACTTGTATTGTTTGCTAATTCAATCCATGAAGTTGATGCTGTATTATAATAGAAAAAAGCAGCTTCATCTGTATCGAAAACCATAAGGCTTTCTGCAGGACTAGCAATTGCTGTACGTTCTAAGGTTGTCATTCTTGGAGCTAACAATCCTTGTGATGTTGAACTTAAATCTAATAAAGACGACGCGTCTGGAGATTCTGTACCGATACCTACTTGTGCGTAGGATAATCCGGTAACTAATAGGCTAAATACTAATAATTTAAAATGTCTCATAGGTTAGGGTATTGAGAGGTTAATAAAAATTTGGAATGGCAATGAATATCATGCATCCTGATAATAACTTTTACATTATCATCATTACTTATAAATTTAAAATGTGTGATTTTTTATTGAAGAATTACTTTAGTAGTACGTTCTTGCGCTTCATTTTTTAACTTAACGACGTAGATTCCGCTGCTTAGGTTATTGGCTTCAATTGTATTTGAATTAGAGCCTTCCTTTAGAAATGTCGTTGAAATTAAACGTCCTTGAATGTCGTAAATTGAAACATGCGAATCTGCTAAAAGCAATCCATTGATATAGACGGTTTGCTCGCTTGCTTTAATTTGTAAACTCTCCTTGTGCAAGTCATCCATAGAGAGTGACTGAATTCCTATTCTAAGATAAAAACGTCCAGTACCATCAATATTTGCATTAGGTGTTATACTGTAATCGTTGGTATTTAATAATGTGAATGTATTTGTGAGGTTATCCTCTAAATACACATCATACATATCTGATAATGAACTATTTTCTATACTAAAAGTAACTTCTTCTCCTTGATTAGCTTTTAGACCCAAAGGAATAACAACATCATTCTGGCTATCAAAACCAAGACTTTGTATGGACATACTGCGACCAAGATTATTTTCTACTAAATGAGAATACAATACTAAATTGTTATTAAAACCATCAAAAAGTGCGGCATCATATCCTGGATCTAATCCAAGGGTAGAATTCTCATTGAAGTAAATTTCTGTGGCATATGTTGTTGAAGTATTTTCAACTTGCAAACGCAACATTTCATTTTGGCTGGCATTTCTTCCTAAAATAAAATCGTCGGTACCTGTTAAAGTTCGCATTGCCGTTGTAAAACTTATTTGACCAGTAGCATTACTAGGGTTATTTGCTACTAAAAACCCTTGACCAGGAGAAATGTTTACACTGCTATTCGTTAAGTTATTAATAACTGTAAAATTCCCAAAAGAACCTGGACCAACACTAACATTAGTGCCACTATTATAACCGTAAATTGCAGTTGCATCTGGATCTAAAACCGCTGAGTTTTGAGATAAAAACTGAAGGGAATTTATATATGTTGGGTAAGGATTACCTACCAAATTCCATCGGTTGGTATCCGTAGTAATATCTACCGTTTCCGTTACTGTAGATACTGTACCTGTAAAGCGTACTGTTTGCCCAGTGTAACTTGCAGCTCTATAACCAGCACCTCTTTTAAGTTCTATACTAGCATCTGTTGCTGTGTTATAATTTATATAATTCTGCGTGGTATTACTATAAGGTCCAAAAGCATAAAGCGTTGTCACTGAAGGTGAACTCGGAATGACCAAAGCATTGGCAGTTGTACCATCTGTGTAGTTTAAAAAATCACTCACCGTAACAGTTCCTGAGGCCTTTACTGGCATGGAGATTAAATCGTTGCCACCATTTTGCCCCGAAGAACCGATGACATTCACATAGCGATCGTAATTAACGATGAGTGACGCATCTAAGTCCTCATTGAGATATAATGTGGAAAAACGATTAGAGGTTGATTTTAAATTGATTTGTTCAGCAGAAACGGTTGTCGCTGACGACACGTAGACTGATGTACCTGCACTAACGTGCATTGTACTTGTTAGATCTTGAGCATTGGTGCTTACACCAAAAACCAGCGCCAACAGCGTAGGGTAAATGATTTTCATGTTTAATAAGATTAGGGATTCACAAGTAACGTATTAATTCCTAACTATCAGATATTTATTTTAAAATTTCGATGAATTAATAGTGTATTCTTTCGATTAAAAACAAACGTATTTGTAGGATAATTCAAAAGTTAATTTTGTAAGCTACATCATTAAAATTAGCTTAAAAGCTTATTACCATTTCAATGATAAAATTTGAATAACATTGTGCGATTAATACCCTAAAAATTTATAAAAACGAGGACTAACCTTACCATTGAAATTAAATATAATTTTAAGAATTATTTCGATAAATTAGAATTTTTAGCGCGCTGAAACAAAAATAATAGGAAACTTGATTTTGTAATAAAATACATACAAAAATAAAATAAATCACTTGTGTTATTTTCTTACATAAATTATCGTCATTTCGTCAATTTTAGTGATTTCAACCACGATTTAAGTTTTAACGTCAGTGTAATTATGAAATATATTAGAAAAATTAGACGGTTTTAAGTCGTTTTTTAAGAGGTGATTATACTTTTTTTACTCAAAAATGAGTTCAAATTACTAAAACGTGAATTCGTATATACTGAATATCTCTTAATTAAGCATTTCATTTTTTTGAGTGCCTATTCTGTAACAGCGTTCAGTTCCCAAATAAAGCGGATTTCCATGTTTCTCTGACCAAAAGCCATCCAACACATCTTTCGTCATGCATTTATAAACAACAACACCTTTATAAGTTTCAGTGTTATCACCTTTATAATTAAAGTTAATCACCAAAATGTTATCTTTAAAAAAGCCTGTTCCAAATTGCGCCTGGCTATTATTAATAAGCCATTTTGCATTAATTCTGTTGTTCTGGTCTATAGAAAGTTCTAATATACCTTTATAAGCTATGCCTTCTTCATCTTGGTTCCTTCCTGTGATGTTGAAACTACCAACCAATTCATTTATAATCATGGATATTTAATCTGTTTGGTACAAAGCTAGCAGATATTATAGCTTCTAAATAAAAAGGACATATCTATTTTTAGAATCTTAGCTCAATACAGATCTCAACTATACATAATACCACTACCCTATACTCGTAATCTTATAAAAATTGAAGAAGTAATTACTTATATAAACATAAATAAATCCTCATCATTAGAAAACGACTTAGTTATTAAAGTGCTAGCTTTAGTATTCTGATTCTTTTGCGTCTTTTTTGCTTGGCCAAATTTAAATTGCTGTAGTTTGTTTTTTAATTCTTCTAATGATTTCATAGCACATGTATTTTATTGTTACTAAAGATACGATGGAAAAACCCTAATTGGATTTTGTAATAATGCTAAAAAAACCTTAAAACCAAAGACTTAGCATTCTCTTAACAATTCAGTAAAATTTTGGTAACCTTAACTAACTTAGCCCATATTAATGCTTTTTTTAACCAATCTTTTTGCTGAGGCTTATGTAAATTCAAAAGGAATAAATGGTCATATACTTTCTAATTTCCAACCACTAGACCAATTAATATATCGAAATCATGGTAACAAAGCACAGTAATTTCATATTATAGTGTATTTCATCGGATTTATTTGCTTTTTAAAGATAATTAATGTACGTTTGTCGAAGAAATTAGTCCCAAACTAAATTTAACCTACATGATCAGCACGGTCAATATTTTGAAGCGCGCATTATTTTGCTCGTTTATAGTTTTTAGCTACTGTATATCAGCACAAACAACACTAACTACAGACAACTTTAGTTCTGGTTGGGGAAACTGGAATGATGGTGGTTCTAATGCCTTTTTATCTAACTCCACTCCAATTGGCTCAGGTAAAGGTGTTAAACTCCAATATGATTCTGGAAGTAACTCTTCGACTTACTCAAATAGTATTAACCTAACACCTTACGGTACAGCTTCTATAGCTTTCGACTTTAGGTTTAATAACTTCTGGTGGCATCAGCATTATTTTGTAGAATATTCTAACAATGGTGGTTCAAGTTGGACACAAATAGGATATTATCAATTTCCTGATTACGATAATTACATCAATTATTCTGCACATATATTAATAGATAATAGTACCTATTCGTTTTCTGCAAATTCAAAATTTAGAATCCGAACGAACTCTGCTTGGCGAGAAATGTACATTGATAATATTGTTATTACTGGTTATCCCAGTACACCAGAAATAAATGTTAGCGGATCTTCTAACGATATTGCAGATGGCAGCACTTCTGCACAAACTTTAAACGGCACCGATTTTGGCTCTGTTGCAGTTAATACAACAATCACTAAAGCGTTTACAATTAAAAACTCTGGTAATTCTACTTTATCTATTTCGGGCATAAGTCTGAGTAACACAACTGATTTTTCCATAGTTGGAACGCCATACTCAACCAACATATCCGCAAACGGAACAACAACGTTTTCAATTAAGTTTAACTCTATATCTTCTGGTATTTCTGCAACTACAGTAACTATCAACAATAATGATGCCGACGAAAATCCATTTACTTTTAAACTGCAAGCCGAAGCAACAATCAATTTCTTTGATAGTGATGGTGATGGCATTTTAGACAATGATGATAGCGATGATGATAATGATGGAATTCCAGATTTTGAAGAAGAATTAGCCTGTAAAAATTCTAATATATCAGTTTCTACAAACTATAAGTTCCTTAAAGAAACTTTCGGTGCAGGAAATAGAACACAAATTAATACAACTTACGATGCACTCACTACCTATTGCTATGAAGACGGTTCTGGCAGTTGTGACGGCAACGCTGATCTTGGCGACGGAAAATACACTGTATATTATAAAGCAGCTGATGGTGATGGACATAATGATACACCAAACGAAGAGGTTGCCTCTTGGGCTGATCAATATTGGTATACAGGAGAAGATCACACACCAGGCGACACAAATGGTAGAATGGCAATGTTTAATGCAGCCATAGATCCAGGTGTTTTTTATACTGCAAGTATTGTTGGCGCATTACCTAATGTACCGGTTACTTATAGTTTTTGGGTTTTAAATTTAGATACCACATCAGCCCCAGGAATTAATGGGAGGTTACGACCACAAATTAAAGTTGAGTTTAGAGATTTAGACAATAATCTACTTGCTGCTATTACCACAGGCGACATTCCACCTTCTATAAATGGTAATCCTGCAGCTAGCTGGCATAATTTCACGGCTAATCTTACTTTTCCTGTTAGCGAATTCAATGTATTCTTTTACAACAATCAATTGGGAGGATTGGGAAACGATTTAGCCATAGATGATATTGACATTACACAAACACTATGTGATACCGACAACGATGGTATTGCTAATGTTTTTGATTTAGATAGTGATAATGATGGAATACCGGATGCTGTTGAAGCCGGTTATGGTTCATTCACTAATGGCTCTGGTGTTATTTCAACAATGGTAGATACTAATAACAATGGTATGCATGATGCTACAGAAAGTGCAACTCCCTTAGATTCTGATAATGATGGTGTACCTAATTATCTCGATTTAGATAGTGATAATGACGGTATTTTTGATGTGGACGAATCTGGAGCAGGAAATTCTGCTGATGCAAATTTTCAAAATGGTGATGGTGATATTGATGGTGATGGCGTTGGTGATGGACCAGATACTGATGCTGTTAGAGAAAAAGACTATAATTCTGATGGTGTATTAGAATACTTTGCGGATGGAATTTTAGATATCTATGACTATAATAATGGCTCAGATATGTCTGCAGGTTATGGCAACTCAAATCAAGGTACTGATTTTGCATCTTATGTTATAGATTCTGATAGCGATGGTTTACCTGATTATATAGATACCTATAACAATGTAACTAGTACCTTTGATATCGCAAATACACTTTACGCTAGTTTAGACGCCAATAATAATGGTATAATTGACGGTAATTCCGATACGGATGGTGATGGGTTATTGGATAATTTCGATACTGACAACAGCCTATTTGGCTCTCCTAGAGATTTAGATGGAAAACTTCAACTCTATTTTGATGGTAGAAATGATTACATCCAAGATGAACCTCTAATAAGCAATTGGCAAGAAAGTTCATTAATGGGATGGATAAAAATTGATCCTTCGGGAATTGGTAATCAGGTGATATTTGGTCAGAATAACTTTTACTTTAGGCTACTAGGCAACAAGCGCTTATTGGTTAGAGCAAACTCAACTAATTTGTTTTACACCGTACCCTTACCTACTGATAAATGGGTTCATATTGCTGCGACTTACAGTAGCATCACAGAAAACCTTAACATTTATGTTAATGGAGAAAACGTTAGAAGCCGATCAGTAACGGGTAATCTGAATACAGACACAACACCTTTTTATATTGGGAGAAGAGACCATAATACAACTCCTTGGTTTTTTAAAGGTCATATAGACGAAGTGAGACTTTTTAACAAAGCTCTTTCTGATAATGAAATTCAAAAAATTGTTTATCAAGAAATAGAATCTAATGGTACTAACATAATTGGTAAGGTAATTCCAAGAGAGGTAACAAACTTTATTGACAAAGACCATATCATTCCTTTAGCATGGTCTAATCTTATAAAATATTACCGTTTAGACAATATTAAAGGTGCTATTACAGACAATTTAACCACATCATCTATTGATACTGGTGTAGGAGCCCAACTATTTAATATTAAACAAATTGATACTCAATCTGCACCAATGCCGTTTATTACACAGCAAGTTGGCAATCTCGCAGATGCTGTTACTATAGCTTCCGATGGTATTGATGGAGAAGATGCAATAGCTTATGATTGGTCTATTATAAAAGTGCAGCACAATGACGTTACTTTTAATAACAGACAAAAGCATTTAGGGTTAATTATAGACGAAAAGGATGCGAGCAATAATCCTATAGAATACAATGTCACTAACGATTCTGAGCTTAATGTATCTTGGTATTTAAAACTCGATGGTTTTATTGACCTTGAAGGCGAATCTCAACTTATACAAGGAGAAGATAGTATGTTTGATGACACAAGTAAAGGTAAAATTGAACGTGATCAGCAAGGCACCTCAGATACATATACCTACAATTATTGGTCATCGCCCGTAAAACGTCAAAACTCTACAGCATTAAATTTTAGAATTACCGACGTTATGCTAGATGGTACCAATGCAGAAGCGCCAGCAGCGATTAACTTTTCATCCTCTGGATATGATGGTGCAGCAACAAGCCCCATTAAAATTGCAGATTATTGGATATGGAAATTTGCTAACCACACAAGTGGTGATTATTCTTCTTGGCAACACGTCAGAAAAACAGGAAAAATATATCCTGGAGAAGGTTTTACAATGAAAGGTCCAGGTTCTGGTTCTATTACAACTCCTCAAAACTATGTTTTTTCTGGTCAACCTAACAATGGAGACATTAATCTTACTTTGGCTGCAAATAACGATTATTTGGTAGGAAACCCTTACCCATCAGCTATTGATGCAGACAAATTTATAAGTGACAATGGTCTAGAACTAAGTTTTGATGATACAACAATGTCAGATGGTTCTCCATTAATTAGTGGAACACTTTATTTCTGGGAACATTGGGGAGGCGGTTCTCATCTTTCTCAAGAATACCAAGGTGGTTATGCTACTTACAATTATTCAGGTGCTGTTGCTGCCGCTTATAAAGCAGATAATCATCCTGATATTGCTTCAGGTGGCACACCTACAAAAAAACCAGGTCGTTATATTCCTGTAGGTCAAGGTTTCTTTGTTATTGGAGAAAATTCAGGAACCATTAATTTCAACAATGGTCAACGTATATTCAAAAAAGAAAATAGCACTTCTGTTTTTATGAGAAGTGAACTTACAAATACAACCCCAAGTATTGGAGGAACTGATGGTGATATTGAAGAGGAAGATCTTAGAATGAAATTTAGAATAGGCTTCAACTCTGTAAACACCATAAAACGCCAGTTATTATTAACTATTGACGAGAATGCAACTCAAGATGTCGATTGGGCTTATGATGGTTTATTAAACGAAGATCAGGTTGATGACATGTACTGGACAATTAATGACCAAGCCTTCATTATACAAGGAAGTAATAATGCCGAAACCTCTGCTATTTATCCATTAGGAATTAAAACAAATACAGCTGGCACAAATACTATAAACATAGACGAACTAGAAAATGTACCAAATGATTTTAATGTGTATTTACATGATAATGAATTAGAAATTTATCACGATTTAAGAGCTAGTAATTACGACGTCATCTTATCTGCAGGTGAATATCTAAACCGTTTTGAAATTACTTTTGATACTGCAGCTGATGCTTTAGGTATTGAAGATAACATTGCAACAAGTATTGATGTCTTGTACTCCAATAGCATTGACAAAATTGTGATTGTTAATCCTAATTACACAGCTATTAAGTCATTCACTTTATATAACATGCTAGGACAATCGGTTTATACAAATGATGATATTCCCCTAAATGACTATTCAGAATACGAAATAAAAAATATCAGTTTTGGAACTTACATTATTAAACTTAAAACCAAAACTGGTGCTTTAGTAACTAAAAAAATTATAATAGAATAATAAATTGTTTTATACCGAATAAATGCTAAAATGAGTCTTACATAATTCAAATAATATTTTGCCTGTAAAACAATAAAGTTCAAGCACAGCCTTTGCCACAGCTTTAATTTAGAACACAAGTAAAATAAAATTATAGACTTATTGTTTATTTTGTATAAGTTAGTTGGTAAGAAAGTCTCGATTGTAAAACAATTGAGACTTTCTTTATTTTAATAGGTTAGTCAGTTCAGGCAGCGCAACTGTATTTTGCTCTCCAGTAGTCATGTTTTTTAATGTAAAAACACCCGAATTTAATTCCTCTTCACCAACTAAAACTACAAACGGAATGTTACGACGGTTCGCATAATTCATTTGTTTTTTCTTTTGTTTACCTGAAATTGCAGCATCTGGAAATAGCTCTGCTTTAATACCATCTTCTCTCAATTGCGTTACAGCTCCTAAACTGTACATAGCTTCTTTATCGCCAAAATTAATAAACAATACTTTTGTAGAATCTGTAATAGTATCCGGAAACAAATTCAATTCTTCTAACACTAAATAAATACGATCTAAACCAAAACTAATACCTACACCACTCATATCCTTAAGGCCAAAAATTCCAGTAAGATCATCGTAACGACCTCCTCCTCCAATGGATCCCATTTTCACGCCTTCTGGTGCAGAGACTTCAAAAATAGCACCTGTATAATAATTTAAACCTCTTGCTAAAGTAACATCGAGTTGTAGCGTTGCTGTTTTTAGTTTTAAGCTTGAAATAGCTGTGTTTATAAATTCTAATTCTTCAATTCCTTTTAATCCAATTTCAGAAGTACTTAAAATAGATTTTAAACTTTCTATTTGATTTCCAAAATCACCTTTCAGCGTAAACAAAGGTTGAAGTTTAGAAATACCATCTTCAGAAATACCTTTACCTCGCATTTCTTCTTTTACCTTCTCCTCGCCTATTTTATCTAACTTATCTAAAGCAACAGTGAAATCAATGAGTTTATCTTGTGCACCAATCACTTCTGCAATACCAGATAAAATTTTACGGTTATTGATTTTAATCGTAACACCTTCTAATTTTAAAGCTGAAAAAACAGCATCATATAATTGAACAAATTCTACTTCTTGAAACAAAGACTTAGAACCTACCACATCTGCATCACATTGAAAAAACTCTCTAAACCTTCCTTTTTGCGGACGGTCTGCTCGCCAAACCGGTTGAATTTGATATCTTTTGAAAGGAAATTCAATTTCATTTTGGTGTTGTACTACGTATCTTGCGAAAGGTACTGTGAGGTCGTAACGTAAGGCTTTTTCTGAGATATATGGGGTTATATATTTTGAATTTATAAACTCATGATTTTTTTCAAAAACATTTGAAGCTTCTAAATACAGTTCTTCTTGGCTAAAGTTAATAAACCTTAATAAATAATCTTCTTTTATTGAAACCTCTTTAAGAATTGCATTTATAAATTCATTATTATCTTCATTATTCTTATCTATAGATACTCCCAAAACATCCAAAACAATTCTACCTATTTCACTAGAAACTATTCTTTTTATCTCTTGATAAGTTTTCTTTGTAGATTTAGTAAGTTCAGTTTCAGATACACCATCTTTCATTTTCAACAAATGCTCTTGGTTCTTTATTAATACTGATTCAATTAACTTAATCATTGATTCTCTATAATTACGAAAGTAATCACCACTATTCAAAATCTTAAAAATCAAGCGATCACCTTCATCTCCATATTTTCCCATTAAGGTGTCTGAGTTTTCAAAACTTGGTGTTTCTATAGGTTGAAATCCAAAAATTTGAAACTGTTCTTTTATGATTTCCATTATATAAGAACGCTTCGCA
>TARA_R110002049_G_scaffold74710_1_pt1 | contig 14222 bp, 11 predicted proteins | sample TARA_R110002049 | Tara Oceans TARA_R110002049 (sample SAMEA4396941) | marine metagenome | biome: Polar Biome; feature: [SRF] surface water layer (ENVO:00010504); material: water (ENVO:00002006), including particulate matter (ENVO:01000060) such as... | depth 5 m | reverse complement strand
CGTTTGCTTTAAATCCGCAAAAGAAACGTCCTTATCTATATAGAGTCCTTCCACTTGGTGGAAAAAGCAATGTGATCTTGCCGATATGGCTTCGTTCCTGTATACCCTGCCAGGCGAAATGGTCCTTATAGGGGGTTTGTTATTTTCCATATATCGCACTTGTACCGATGAGGTATGCGTACGCAATAAAATATCTGGATCTGTCTGTATAAAAAAGGTATCCTGCATATCCCTGGCCGGATGGTATTCAGGAAGGTTCAATGCGGTAAAGTTGTGCCAATCATCCTCTATTTCAGGACCCTCCGAAACATTAAACCCGATCCGGGAAAAGATGTCGATTATTTGATTTTTAACTATGGATATAGGATGCCGGGTTCCGAGTCCCAAGGGCTCTCCTGGTCTTGTTAAGTCCCCGTAAATTCCCTTTTCCTCTTTCTTGTTCTCAAGGGCCTCCTTTAAAGCGTTTACTTTTTCGGTAGCAACGGTCTTTAATAGGTTAACGGTTTGTCCAAATTCCTTCTTCTGCTCGTTGGGAACGTTTTTAAAATCCGAAAAAAAATGATTGAACAACCCTTTTTTTCCTAAGTATTTAATTCGGAATGCCTCAATGGCCTCAATATCGGTAGAAGAAAAATTTTCTACCTCTGTAATATGTTTTTTTATGGTATCGATCATGGTATTCGGCTAATGCCGCAAATTTAAGATTTTTACGGCATTACCGACTACATATTTCATCATAAATTGGCTTAGAACTTATGCAGAAGCTTCAGCCTTTTGATTAACCGTTTTTTGATTTATGTATCCAATGCATTCATCAAAAGTTTCAAAAATGCGTTCTTTAGGGATTAAATCAGGTATCAAATCTACCCGTTCCATCATGTAACGTGGTTGTTCCAGAACATCTACCAATAATACTTCAATGTTGGAGTTGAGTAAGTCTATAAGTACATCTTCCAAAGTGTAGAGACCGGACTGATCCATATACTGCATACGGTCCATCCGAATAATAACCGTCGATGCCGATCTTGGAATTTGGTTTGCCAAGGCTTGAAATTCACTGGTTGAACCAAAGAATAAGGGCCCTTTAATGTGTTTTATAAAAACTTTTTCTTTTAAATGTTTTGGAAAATTTGCTTCATCTGCCCATCCTTTTTCATGTTCCAAGGTTTTTACATCTGATCTTTCTGCGGTAAGATCTCCCATTTTTTTCATGAACATCAATGAGGCAATTACCAGACCAACACCCACCGCATAGACCAAATTCCATATCGAAGAAAGAACAAGTACCACAAGCATAATGATAACCTCGGAACTTAATTTAATTGGGCCAAGGTTCATGTCTTTCGGTAAGCTTGGTATGGCTTTTAAGCCTTTATAATCCATAACACCTATACCTACCGTAACCAATATTCCGGCAAGTACGGCTGCAGGTATCTGTGATGCAACTGGGCCCAAAGCCAAAAGAATGATTAGAAGCAGTATACCTGCCACCATACCTGAAAGTTTGGTTTTACCTCCGGCGTTTATATTTACTACGGTACGAATGGTAGCACCGGCTCCTGGTATTCCTCCAAAAATAGCTGCTATACTGTTGCCTATTCCCTGACCTACAAGTTCTTTATTGGGTTGATGTTTTGTTTTGGTCATGTTATCCGCTACTACAGAGGTCAAAAGCGAATCTATAGCCCCCAATAAGGCTAATGTTAAAGCAGTAAAGAAATATGGAGTTACCGAACCGAGTTTAAAAGCGGTGAATATTTCAAGATTGGGCACGGGGAAACCACTAGGTATTTCTTCAATAGGACGGTAGTTGAGTCCAAATCCGTATGCCACTCCCGAAACAACAATTAATGCTACCAATGCACTTGGAATGGCAGTTGTAATTTTTTTGAAACCATAAATAATAGCTATTGTGGATAAGGCCAGAATAAGTTCTAGCCAATTGATGTTTTGCAAGGCTCTGGGAATTACTTTTAGGGTCCCTAAAACTCCTGATGCTTCAGTTTTTGCTAGGGTTCTGGCTTCTTTGTTCACATCATCCGGGGTAATTCCTTCTGAACGTTTGATGGTTTCTTCAAAATCTTCCAAAACTAGAATACCTTCGCCAGCCTCTTCTTTAAGAATATTTTCTAATATGATTTCCTCTGCCAGTGGTTTGTATTGAGATACAAACTCGTCATCTTCTTTTGGGTAATATCCTACAGATGGTAAAATTTGAGTAACCAATATGATGACCCCAATTGCGGTCATAAAACCGGATACCACGGGATATGGGATGTAGCGAATGTACTTACCTATACCTAAAAGGCCAAGACCTATTTGCATAAGGCCGGCCAATAAAAATACAATAAGAATAGCGGGAAGGGCCTTTTCTATACTACCGTCATTTAGGGCCACAATACCTGCAATAACCACCATACTTACAGCGGTCATTGGAGCCGTGGGACCGGATATTTGAGTATTGGTACCTCCAAAAAGCGCAGCAAAAAAACTGATAAAGATAGCTCCATACAGTCCGGCACTTGGTCCAAGTCCAGAACTTACACCAAAGGCCAAAGCTAGCGGAAGAGCAACAATACCTGCTGTAATTCCTCCAAAAAGGTCTCCTCTAAAATTTGAAAAAAGATTTTTCATAATATTGAATTTAATGCTAGGTTAGTTTAAGCAATAGTTACTTATGATTGAAACCAACGTTTGGTTTCAATAGGAAGAAGGCCAATATGATAACATTGGCCTTCTTTGTTATTGAGGGTATTATTCGTAAAAAACAACTTCACCATTGGAAACATCATACATGGCGCCAACAACTTTTATTTCCCCATTTTCTTCCATTTCAGTTAGAACAGGGCTATTCTTGCGTATATTGCCCAAAGTTAAATGCACATTCTTTTCAGCAACTTTGTCTACAAAATCAAGGTTTTTGGAATTTCTTAAATTCTCTTCGGCAGGTTCTATAACTGCCTCTACTGCAGGTTCTATCTTGTTGATCAGGGCGGTAAGATTACCCAATCTTGCATGATCACAAGCTCCTTTTATAGCACCACAGCTTGTGTGCCCTAGAACAACGAGCAGTTTGGTTCCTGCAAGTTTGCAGGCAAACTCCATACTACCTAAAATATCTTCGTTCACAAAGTTACCAGCTATTCGAATGCTAAAAATATCACCAAGGCCTTGGTCAAAGACCAGTTCGGCAGAAACTCTGGAGTCGATACAACTCAAAATGGTTGCAAATGGAAATTGACCTTCACTTGTATCATTAACTTGTTCAAGTAGGTTTCTATTGGCTTTTAGGTTGCCCTGAAATCTTTGGTTGCCTTCTTTTAAATAGTTCAATGCCTTATTTGGGGTCATTGTTGCTTGGGTTTCTCTTGTATGTGCTTTCATATTTATCTATTTTAATTATGCGATTTTTAGTGTTGTGTTAAAGTTATAATGGGTGTGTTTTTCCCCGGTTACCAAAAGATTAATATCTGATTTCCTTACCATATCATATAAAGTTAATAGCCTGGAAATATCTTCTTTTTCCTTTTTTCCTCCATCCAAAAACAATAGATCAATATTACTTATGGATAAATAGACGGGAAGATTATTCACCGTATTTTCATTGTTATCAAAAACATAGTTGATGGTCTTACGCCCTAAGGAACTGCCTGTTTGTGGTAGAACATTTGAAGATTCAACAATGTTAAACGACTTCAAAACACTTTTTGCATGTAAAAAGAGCTCTTCTGTAAAGGACGAGTTAAAAACCGCTTCGGAACAATTTAGCGCTCCTATACCCAACTTCATACCTGGTTCAAGGCCTTTATCGTGGGGCACAATCAAGACAGTACCCTTAAAAACACTTAGAACAAAGTTGATTATTCTATTTTCGGCCGTATTAAAATGTTTGCTCTTATGTCTTCCCAAGACTATAATGTCCGGGTTATTTTCGCGTAGATACCTATCAATCTCATTTTTAACATTGCCAAAGGTACTGGAATAATTAACTGGTACCCCGTAATTATCAATTATAGGTGACAATATATCCTTCATTCTTTTTTCCGTCAGAATATATTCACGGTTTAATGAGCGCATGGCCGATAATTGGTTATCTTTTCCTATAACTGCCGTAGGCTTTGTTACATTTAAGACTTCAATTTCCCCATTGATCATTTGAGCCAAACTGGCGGCACTTTTTAATACGCCGGATATGTCTCCTTGTAAATCTGTGAATAATGCTATTTTGTGTTTATTTCTTTCCATATCCATTAGCTTAAACTTAATTTAGATTTTGGTCTGGTTCTAAAGAACTCTGTAAAACTTGGTGGGTTTTCGACTACACCACGCTTGGAAATTAGCTGAATATCTATATTACGATCTTTCGCCTTAATCGAAAAATCGTCTAGAATTTCGATAATGTCGAGATCAAGATATCGTGTCTTGAGCAAATTTATTTCTAAATAAGTGTCCCTTGGCAGGCTATCCAATTCTTTAAGTATGGCACCTTTATTAAAAAAGGTTACTTCTTCTGCAAGGGTCATTTTTATCCTGTGCTTTCCATTACTTACATCCTCCATATGAAGGAAATGTGAGTTCTGGTAACTTTTTAACAGGATAACTACAATACCTACAACTAGGCCAAGACTAATTCCAACGAGTAAATCTGTAAATATGATTCCAAATACGGTTACGGCAAACGGAACGAACTGCTTCCAACCCAATTTGTACATTTTAACAAAAAGGGCCGGTTTAGCTAATTTAAAGCCTACAATAAATAGTATGGCCGCTAAAACCGAAAGGGGGATCATATTCAATAATCTTGGAATAAGAATAACAGAAATCAATAATAGAAAACCATGAAAAATAGCCGATAGTTTCGATTTTCCACCAGATTGAATGTTGGCAGAACTTCTAACGATTACTTGGGTAATAGGAAGTCCTCCAATTAATCCTGATATAATGTTCCCTGTGCCTTGGGCAAGCAGCTCGCGGTTGGTAGGGGTTACGTTTTTTCCAGGATCCATCTTGTCGGTGGCCTCCACACATAAAAGGGTCTCGAGACTGGCAACCAAGGCAATGGTAAAGGCGGTTACCCATACATCAGGGTTCGTGATTGCCCCGAAATTAGGGAAACTGAACTGTCCGAAAAATGATGCGGCATCTTCAGGAATCGGCACGCTTACCAGATGATCGGACGAAATTGCCAAGTATGTATTGTTCTGTGTTATAACAAAGAATATGATACCTACTGCGACAGCCACCAAAGGCCCTTGGATTAATTGGAAAATTTTTCCTTTTTTGGAAAGTACCTTATCCCATAACAATAATATGGACAAGCCTACAACCGCCACCAGCGTTGCACCGGGGCTAATATTGTTTACGGTATTTAGGATTTCTGAAAAGGTGTTCTCCCCATCCACTTGAAAAAAGGCCCAATCGCCTTCCGGGTCTGGGTCATAACCAAAAAAATGTGGAATTTGTTTCAGTATAATTATAATACCTATACCGGTTAGCATGCCTTTTATTACGGACGAAGGGAAATAATATCCAATAATTCCAGCTTTTAGAATACCGAATATCAATTGAATTATTCCACCTAGTACAACAGCCACCAAGAAGTTTTCAAAACCTCCCAATGCGCCAATCGCTGTTAAAACAATGGCTGCCAATCCGGCTGCCGGTCCACTAACACCAATTTTAGAGCCACTAAGGCCTCCAACAACAATTCCGCCAATTATACCGGCAATTAAACCTGAAAATAAGGGTGCCCCACTGGCTAAAGCTATACCCAAACATAGGGGTAGCGCAACAAAAAATACTACGACACTTGCGGGAAGGTCGGTTTTAAGATTTTTGAACATATAAAATAATAATTTTATCCTTGATGGGAATCAAGGACAAGTTTTTAATTAATCGAAATAGTCAGAATTAACTTAAAAGATTAACTAATATGTTCAGGTGGTGGAAGAAGAATTTTTTTGGTGAAGTTTATATGACCCATTGGGTGATATACACCCATTAAAGATTTTTGTGAAAGGATTATTAAAGAAAAATCAGTATGACTATCCTTTACGAATTTCTCCTGTAAAGGAGATTTCTTACCGGTTTCTTGCTGTTCTTCTTCGTTAAGGTTATTTACAATAACGGGTTGGTCAACATCTAGTAAAGTTATGGCGCTCGGAGCCACTATGGCAAATAGCCAAAGGGAAAGTAAAAGTATACGAGCAAAAACTTTCATAGAATTAGAAGTTAGCACAAATATAATACCAACGGTTTTATTAGACGTTAAAGAAATATTAAAAATCTTTAAGGATTTTTATATCCTCTGATGGAATCCAACCTGTTTTACCATCGGCTATTTGTATTTTTTTCCAGTCATTTAATTCCTCGAGCACATGTACCTTGGCACCGGCATGTAGACTGAAAATAGCTTGACTCCTATTGTTCGGTTCAGATTTAATACCAACCTCTTCGGCGAATACAATGGCAGGTTGATCGGAATTGAACTTGGAAAATTGAAGATAGGCCAGTACTGCAGCGAGGATAGAAAATATAAGAAATAGGAAGCTACTAATAAATGCTATTCGTTTTTGAGTAGAAAATGTGAAATAATAAAATGCAATGTAACAGCAAACAAAGAGCAACATAAAGCCAACTGCAACATAGGCCCATTGGTCAAATGAGAGATATGTGGTTAGTTTATTGTATGCTTTTGAAATAGTTGTTTGTGGGAGGGGTTCAATGGCATCCAAAGTCATATTTTGGGCATATGCCAAGTTAGTCCTAACGTCTTGGTCGTTGGGTTTTAATAATAACGCCTTTTCGTAATAATAAATGCTAGGTGCAATATTATTTAGCTTGTAATATGTATTGCCCAAATTGAAATATAATTCGGCCGAATGTTCCCCACTTTCCAATATTTTTAAATAGTTGTTCGCAGCTTTAGTGTAGTCTCCTTCGTTATAGGATGCCGTAGCCTGTTCAAACAACTGTTCGTTTTGGGAAAATCCCAAGGCACATACCAAATAGGCTAAAATAGTTAATACACGTACCATTGCTTAAATTTGTTTGTCCAATTGTGAAATAACCTCACTGGCTTTGTCGTAATCTTGTTGCATCTGTACATCAGAGAAAGGGCTATATCTGGCCATTTCGCAATTTTTAAGTAAGCCAACAAAACCTTCTTGAGTTGTTTGGTCTACATTTTTTTCACTTAACAAGGTGGCAATCTTATCCTTGCTAAATTCTGAGGTCTCTATTTTTAACTTTGCCTTTAAATAGTTGTGCAACGCTTTCTCCAGAGCCACATAAAAAGATTCCTTGGAACCTAAGGCTTTTTTGGCCGCGGAGAGGTATTTTCTTGCGAGTTTATTGGCGCGTTTTATTTTATTCCCCTCAAAATCACTGGCGATTGCTTCTCTTTTTTTGCCAAATAGTATGGCAATGGGAATCAGCAGGATGGGTAAGAGCCACCAAAGAAAAAAGCTGGTTGACCCAAAGAAGAAATTACCGCCTATAGCTTTAAGGTTTGGCTGTAATTTATTGAATACAAATTGATTTCCTGTAGCCACTACCTTTTGTTTGTTGTTGGAAATGGCAACGGTATTGTCAGAACTTCCACTGGTTGGACCCTCCAATACATTTATCAGAATCTCCCCAGAATTCAAAGTTTGATATTTTTCAGTTTTGGGATTAAAAAAACTAAAAGCTATACTGGGAATAGGATACTTACCCCTAAAGGTTGGTACAATGGTGTAGCTATTACTAACGTTGCCTTCCATTCCGGATAGGGTGGTACGAACGCTTTCGTTAAATTCTGGCTCGTAAACTTCCAGGGAACTGGGCAGATTTAAACCTGGGATCTCGAACAGCTTTAGATTTCCTTTTCCATTAATGGCTACCTTGGCCTGCAATGATTCCGAGGCGTTCAAATGTGTTTTACTGGTGGTTACCGAAAATTGGAAATCTCCTACGGCACCACTAAAATCTGCGGGTTTCCCCTCTGTGGGTAATGGCTTTACATTAATTGTCCTATTTCCTGCGGATACCGTCTTGTTGGTTTGGGCAAATATTCTCCCCCCAAAAAAATCTCGTTTGTTGGTAGGTATCTGTAGGCTTACATCCAAAGAAAGGGGTTCTATTTCCAATTCTCCTGTTTTCTGAGGATATAGGACTACCCTTTTTAGAATAACGGATCTGTAGGATTTACCATTGTAGGTAGTATTTTGAATATCGTATTTAGTGACTGGAATATCCTGACTCCAGAAATTGTTATATTTCGGGTTGTCCAAGGCCCGGAAATTGGTTACGTCTATAGTGGGGCTGGCATATAGTTTATATACCACTGTAACAGCTTCGTTGAGATAAGGACTGGTTTTGGATATTTCTGCGACCAGATGTAAGCTTTCGTCTGCCACGTCATCTACCGTTTTTTCCCCATCCGGCCTATCAACTGCAGCCGTGACCTCCACTTCTTTTGGGAGTGACTTATAGGTCTCGCCTTTGATCACAATAGAGGACTGCTTGATTGTAAATTTCCCTCTGGCCGTTGGAGCTAGGGTATAGGAATAGGTTTTGGAAAAGCTCCTTACCCCGTTTACCCAAGAGGAGCTAATGGACTGTGAAGGCCCCATAAGTACCCTGAAGCCCTCAAAATCGGGCGGAACAAAGTTATCCCCATCCCTGTTCATGGTAAAATCGACCCGTAGCCGTTCGTTAATGCCCAACACATCTTTGCTGAGATTCATTTCGAAGGTTACGGAATCATCATCCTGGGCATTTAATACCATGCAAAGGAACATCAAGGAAAATAACGATATGTAGCTTTTTATATTCACTTTGATTACCAGTCTTTTTCATTTTTAATCTTTGCACCCTTTACTTTTTGTGCATCAATTTTTTCCTGTACTTTTTTCTCTTCATTTTGCATTGCCTCCAGCAAGTTTTTTACTTGTTGTTGAGACAATTGGTTGGGTTTAGGCTGTTCCTTCTTTTGTCCCTCCTCCGCATTGGGTTCGTCGTTTTGCTCTTCATTCTTTCCTTCCCCTTCTTTCTTGTCTTCTTTCTTCTCCTCGCCTTTATCTCCTTCTTCCTGCTTGTCGCCCTGATTCTCTTTCTGGTCGCCCTTATTGTCTTCGTCCTTGTCCCCTTCCTTTTTATCTTCGTTTTGATCTTTTTGATCCTTTTGATCTTCCTTGTTCTGGTCGTCCTTATTTTGATCGTTTTTTTGCTCTTCCTCCTGCTGTTTTTTAAGCATTTCCTTGGCTAGGGCTAAATTATATCGGGTCTCTTCATCGGTAGGGTCATTTCTAAGGGCCTCTTTATAGGCGTCTACCGCTTTTTGATATTCTTTGTTTTTCATAAAGACGTTGCCCATATTGTGATAGGCCTTGTGCTTGTCTTTTTTGTCGATGGCATTTTCGCCTGCTTGTTTAAACCGCCCAAATGCCTCGCTATAAGTTTCGTTTTCATAATAGGCATTTCCCAAATTATAGGGTGCAATACTATTTTCGGCACTTTTAGAGATGGCTCGTCTATAATTGGCCTCGGCATTTACAAAATCGCTTTCCGAGATATCTTTATTTCCCTCCCATGTATAATTGGTGGCAATTTTTATCGACTTTTCCTTTTCCTTATCCACTTCTTGGGCATGGACAAGGCCTGCGGTCAAAATGATGATAAATACTATCTTTCTCATAATCCTTCTTCCTTTATCGCTCGTTAAACAAATTTAATTTTTTTAGCCATTTGGTTTTTTTATCCAAAACAAATATGTCTAAAAATAAGAATAAAAGACCTGCTCCCAAAAACCATTGGAATTGATCCTTGAATTCGGCAAATTGTTTAGCCTCAAATTCCTTCTTGTCCATTTGGTTCAATTGCTCCTTAATAATGGCAACGGCTTCTTCCGTGTTTTCACCATTTATATACTGCCCGTTACCTTCTTCGGCAATTTCCTGTAGCACTTCTTCATTTAACTTAGAAATGACTACTTCTCCTTGGTTGTCTTTTTTTAAACTTTCCACAATACCATTTCTTTTAAGGGGTATTGGGGCTCCCTTGGTTTTACCGACCCCAATGGTAAAAATTCGTATTCCCTCATTGGTTGCGTCTTCGACAGCATTGGTTACTTTACCTTCGGAATGGTCTTCTCCGTCCGAGATTATAAAGAGGACCCTATTGGTTTGTTCTTCGTCGTCATAATAGGTAGATGCCAATTCAATAGCCTGATCTATTGCTGTTCCCTGGGAGGAGAGCATATCGGTGTTCATATTTTGCAAGAACATTTTGGCGGCCCCATAATCGGTTGTTATTGGTAATTGCGGAAAAGCCTGGCCGGCATAAGCAATGATTCCAATTCTGTCACTTGCCAATTGATTGATAATTTCCGAAACCAATCGTTTTGCCTTTTCCAGCCTATTGGGGGCAATATCTTCGGCCAACATGCTTTTGGAAACGTCCACGGCGAACACAATATCCACGCCTTCCCTTTTAACCGTTTCCAATTTGGTCCCAATTTTTGGATTTACCAAGGCTAGGGTCAAGGATGCAATCCCCAGTAAAATAAAAATCAATTTTAAGCTGGATTTGAAATTGGACCTGTCCGGGGTGAGTTGCTTTAAAAGGGTAAGGTCGGCAAATTTTCTTTGTGTTCTTTTTTTCCAAAATTGAAGCAGCACAAAAAGCACAACCATCACCGGAATGATGGCCAACAAGTATAAATATGATTTTTCGTCTAATTGAATCATTTTGTATTCTTCATTTGTAAATCAAACCCCTAGGAGCCATCTTGTTTTATATTAGATAAAACTCCTAAATATGGTAATCCTTGCCAGCCATTCCAACAAGAGCAAAACCCCTGCCAAATAGACCCAAGGTCTAAATTTTTCTTCGTATTTGTAATACTTAAATTCTTCTACCTCAGTTTTTTCCAATTTATTTATTTCTTCGTAGATCGCCTCCAGTTTTTTATTATCGGTAGCTCTAAAATATTGCCCTCCCGTTGTTTCTGCTATCGATTTTAAAAGACTTTCATCTATTTCTACTTCCCTCATTCCATACCTGAATGACCCATCGGCATTATAGGCTATGGGTGACATGGCATTACCATTGGTTCCTAAACCTATAGTATAAGTCTTAATGCCAAATTCAACTGCCAGATCTGCAGCAGTTTGGGGCTCAATGAAGCCTGAATTATTTACACCATCCGTTAGCAAAATAATAACTTTACTTAGTGCTTTGCTTTCCTTAAGTCTATTTACAGCAGTGGCCAGTCCCATACCAATAGCCGTTCCATCATTTAATTGCCCGTATGTTATTTCCTCCAAGGCTCTTAAAACTATGGATTTATCGCTTGTAATAGGAGTCTTGGTATAACTTTCCCCAGCATACGCCACCAAACCTATCCTATCGTTTGGTCTTTCGTTGATAAAATCTGCTGCTACCTTTTTAAGTGCCGCCAGTCTATATGGTTTTAGATCTTTAGCCAACATACTGGAGGAAACATCAATGGCCATAACAATATCGATACCTTTAGTGGTCTTGGTCTTGGTGGAAATATCCTCTGTTTGTGGTCTTGCCAAGGCCACTATGATTGCAGCCAAGGCCAACAAACGCATCAGGAACAGAGCCGGTTTTAATTTGGGTAAAATGCTGCCTTTGGAAAATCCCTTAATGCTGGATATTTTTAAGGAAGCCGTTTGTTCCCTTCTTTTAAAGAAATACCAAAGCATAGCCACTGGTAGTAACAGTAACAACCAGAAAAACTGTGGGTTCGCAAAGGAAATATTCTCAAACATTTATAAGGTCGTTTTTACTTCTACTGAGTTTAAAATTCGGTCTACTATTTGATCGGCATAGGTGTCGTCTGCCAACCATGTCAGGATTACATTTTGTTGAAAGCCTTTGCCGCCAAAAAACAGGACCACATAATTTCCTGAAATCAATTCTTTGGATTCGGGGACGGCAAATTTCCCATTACCGTAAAGTTTTATTCCTTTGACTCCTGTCAAAGTAGTAAACTCCTCTTGTTTGGTAGTAATGTTCTTGGCCCCTTGGGCTTCAAAATTCTTTAAGATCTGCTCGGAAGCCTTGTCAAGGTCCGGATCTTCCGGTTGTGACAATGTAATAGAGGTGGTGGCTATGGTAAACAGGCCAATGGAACTCCTATAAGCAAAGGCTTGCATTTCTTTAATAGAAGCTTTGGCTTCTGGAGGCAATTTTATTGCTTGCCGCAATAAAACCTGTGGGGTCTGTAAACTAACAGGAGGAAAACCGTAATCGCTCTGCACCCATTCCCCTTCCAGCAATTCTTTGGTAGGATGGCCCAAAACAGTGTCCTTGACATAATTGAATCCGTAGTATCCGATCGCACCGGCGGTAGTAAACAACAGTACAAGAACCGCAGTTACTGCCACAATAATTATTTTTTTCTTGTGTTTCTTTTTTTCCAATTCCTCCAAATACTCTTCCCGTTGCAGCAATTCCTCTTCAGTAGGTTCTGGTATGGCCTCTTTGGTTTTTATAACAATTTGTTCTACAGATTTTCTATCCTGTTCGGCCACCGAGTTTTCGGGTTTGGATTTTGCAAATTTCACCAAATCCGATGTTTGCAGAACTTTTTTAAACTGTTGAATGGTTTCATGGTCCAATTTTAGTTGGCCAGCATCCTTCATCATTTCCAATTTATCTATTAATTGGTCTGTGGTACTTTCCAAGGCAGTTACATGAACATCTTCTTCCAAATAGGAGCGGACAATGTCAGTAAGCTCGGAATAGTAGGATTTATAGTCGTCCTGAATTAAATATTTTGACTTTTCCAATTGTTTCAATCCTAAAATTGCTCGATCAAAGGGAGGTAAAAGAGCTACTTTTTCCTCTTCGCTCAAGGGTTTTTTTCTGAAAACGAACCAATACAACAATCCGGCAGCTATCAATAATACGACCAATACCCATAAGAGGATTTTCCAAAGATGCCCATTGGATTTTTCTACATTGATCAAGGGTTTAATGTCGTACATTTTCTGGGCCAGGGTATCAACTGGTACAGTAGCCACATCAATTTTCACTGAATCAGTGAAAAAAGGTTTTCCATTTACCATGATCTGTTGCCTGGGCAAGGTATAGGACCCAGAATCAAATTGGGTGAGGGCGTAGATTTTTTGAAGCGTGATCCTATCTAATTTTTTAACCGTATCGGTCTTTAGGGCCTCAACAGTTTCCAATGGGGAAAAGGTTTGTCCTTCCGGGAAAATTACCTGGGAGGTAGAATCTGTTTCCACGGTGACTTTGAAATTTATCTGTTCGCCAATCTTTATGTATGTGGTATCCACCTCCGACTTAATAGTGGGGTTACTCTGGGTAAAACCATGGGCCGTAACAAATAATAGGCAACATGTTATACAGCGTAGTAAATACGAACAACTATTTTTAATGCTCAAATCCAAGTTCCTCATTTATATCAACCTCTTCTCTTAAAATAGCCCAATAATTTTTTTACATAACTTTCATCAACCCTACAATTCAACACCCCACATCCAGATTTGGTAAAAGTATCCTGAAAATAGGCAACACGCTCGCTGTAATGTTTGCCATAGGCCATCCTTACTTTTTTGGATTGCGTATTTACCAATTGAATTGCACCTGTTTCTGCATCCTGCATTTGAACCATCCCTAAATTGGGGATGTTTTCCTCTCTTTCATCAAACACCCTAATACCCGTAAGATCATGCTTTTTCCCTGTGATCCGCAATGTTTGAAGGTAATCGTCGGAAATAAAATCCGAGAGTACAAAGACAATGGCTTTTTTCTTCATTACGTTGGTAAGGAATTTTAAAGCTGCACCAACATTGGTCTCGGTACTTTTTGGGGAAAACTCCAACAATTCCCTTATAATTCTAAGCGCGTGACTTTTACCTTTCTTTGGCGGAATATAGAGTTCCACTTCATTGGTAAATAAGAGAAGTCCAACCTTGTCATTGTTCTGAAGTGCCGAAAAAGCCAAAGTTGCGGATATTTCAGTAATGATTTCCTTCTTGAACTGATTGCTGGTTCCAAAAAGTTCTGAGCCGCTCACGTCTACCATTAGCATCATGGTAAGCTCTCTTTCTTCCTCAAACACCTTTACATATGGCTCGTTATAGCGAGCTGTAACATTCCAATCTATTGATCGTACATCATCACCAAATTGATATTGACGCACCTCACTAAAAGTCATACCCCTTCCCTTAAAGGTCGAGTGG
>TARA_R110002049_G_scaffold102746_3_pt1 | contig 14230 bp, 23 predicted proteins | sample TARA_R110002049 | Tara Oceans TARA_R110002049 (sample SAMEA4396941) | marine metagenome | biome: Polar Biome; feature: [SRF] surface water layer (ENVO:00010504); material: water (ENVO:00002006), including particulate matter (ENVO:01000060) such as... | depth 5 m | reverse complement strand
CAACAGCCGATCTTTGCAGTACCTGGTCGCGGCAAAATCGTAGGGCGAACTAACGCAATTCGAGCCGCTAAGAACATAATTAACTGTAACTCTAAGCTGCGATTGAATAAGTATAAAGGTGTTAAGTAATGATTAAATTATTCGCATTAATATTTTTAATACTGGCCTGCGCTTCGTTTTTTGTTAATGGAGCCAGCGGAAATGTATCAGGCTGGGGGCTTCTAATTCTTGCTAATATTTATTCATTGGCGAATATAATGGGGGCCAAGTGATGAAGAAACGCAAACAATACGTAGCGCACATTAGTAAGGCTCGATCAGCTAGAGCGGCCATGAAATACCTTGCTGTCGGTTTTTGTGCTAATAATGACCACTTGCACCTAATCAATACTAAGCATAAGCGATTCGAGCGCGCAGGGGCTTCAATCAATAACGCACTAGAGAAGATTCGTTATAAGTGGGTAATTCATATTGCGGTAATGACTCGCAGTAACGACGGTCAGCAGGATTTACACTTAGCAGACGCATCGCCAGACTTTGAGTGCTTTAAAGAACAGATAAACAATAGTGTCACAGCTGGGCACAAGAAGTTTATTAGTGAGGTTAATGCTGAATACCCTGACATGGTGTGTAATATTGGCTGGCTTGCCTTGCCAGTTTATCAAGATGTTAGCGAAGCTGAATTAGAAGAATATTTTAATATGATGGGCTGCTGGGAATTGTTAGCGCCTTGGCAGGCTGAATTGTTTGGATAGGATTAGAGTGCCGCCTCAATTTGAGCATAATATAGAGGCTTGGGCGGCTTATGTCGGGTAATACCGAAGCACAACACATTATAAACAAAAGGAGACAAAATGAACACAGTAGAAAAACACTGTAAAAAATACGCGGCCAAAAACTGCACTGGCTGTCCGTTCGCTGGGAGTGAGTGCGTTGCGCCCGTCGGTGATAGTCGCTTTTCAGAATGGTTTAAATCTATGAAAAAGCGAATAGAGGCGCTATATTAGCCGTAACATGGCCGCTATCAGAAATGCTTAGCGGTTTTTTTATGTTTATTTAAAATTAATTACTTTTAGGTGTTGCATTAATACTGATTGGTGTTAATATAACTACATCGAAAGACAACAACGAAAGAGAGAAGAAAATGAAAAACTTCACAACTAAGCAAATCAAAGACGCACTAATCGAGCTTTACAGTATGAAAACAGAAGAAGCAATGAAGGCTTACCAAATGGCTTTTGAAGAGTTAAACGAACGATTGGGTGATGATGCTTTTGATGCTTTCTTGGATGCTTACGGACTTTAACCAACACGCCCCGAAAGGGGCTTTAAAGGAGAGAAGATTATGAACGCTAAAACGAAATTCGATGAGATAGTGAACGAATTTAAAAAGGAAGTTGAAAAGTCAGTTAAATACGCTATTGATGACATTCATTCAGAGCTAGTGCCATGTGTTAATGACGACACTGAGTTTAATGCAATTCAGCGAGCACATCGTCTTGTATCAAGCATACTGACAAGTAATTTTACACTAGAAGGAGATGAAATTATCTGCAATGGCTGGAATACTAAACTAACCAATAACGACCACGACCGACTAGTTAATAAACTGGCAGAAAAATGTAGTGATAAGGCAGCGCAGTTAAAAATAGAACGTCTAGAACGACAGTTAAAAGAAGCGTACTCAAGAAATTATTAAGAGGTGAACAATGAAACCAATAACAGAAGTATTAAGCCGCTACAAAACAATAGCCGCAGCATCAAGAGCAACGGGTGTTGCGCCTAAGCTGCTGCATGAAAACATCGCCCGTGGCGCGCTGGTAGAGCCAGACGGTACGATATGGATCAGATCAAAGACTAAGTTGAAGATGGAGAGTAAATAATGAGCGAGTGGATTAGTGTTAACGAGAGACTGCCAAGTATAAATACGGATATTAAATACTCTTTATACTTAGCTATTCATAAAGATTGGGATCACCAATGCAGGATACTCATGTTTGATAATGAAGAATCAGCATTTACAAGAGATGGTGGTGACGTGCAGAAAATAACACACTGGATGCCACTACCAGAGGCGCCAAAATGACACTACCAGAAGCAATGCAAGTACTAAAAACATACAACGAATGGCGGCGCGGTGCTGAGATAGATATGCTAGAGCCGCGTTTAATTGGAATTGCAATTGATGTGATTCTTGAGCACTTAAAAAAGAGAGAGAGCAATAATGACAACACTAACAAGCCTTAACGACATCCTGTTCGACCAGCTAAACCGCTTAAATAAAGACGACTGCGACATCAAGCAGGAAACCGAACGCGCCAAAGCAATGGCATCATTAGCCAAGGAAGCGGTCGGCAATGCTCGACTAGCATTTGAAGCAAGCAAGCACTACCACGGCGAGGCTGGATTAATTGAGCGAAACCAAAAACCAGCGATGCTTGGCAATGATTAAAAGTAAGCTATTCACTCAAGATCAAATCAAGTGGATTCAGAGAGCGTATAAAAAATACGCTCGCGCTGAAATGACGAAGCGATTTAACAATAAATTTAACACTAATGTAAAAGTCACTCAGATGGCTACATTCGTGCAAACGAAAGGCATTAAATCAGGTCGTACTGGGCAGTTTAATAGCGGTCATAAAACGTGGAATAAAGGCACGAAAGGCGTAATGAAGGCCAGCTCAACGTCATTCAAGAAGGGTATTAGCGTTCACAATGTATTACCCGTTGGCAGTCACAGAATAAACAAAGACGATCATTCAGAATTCAAAGTCGCTGAACCTCGTCGCTGGCTAACTGAGCAGCGTTTAATCTGGGAGCATAATCACGGGCCGATAGCTGAAAAACACGTTGTGAGGTTTGTCGATGGCAACTATAGAAACTGTAATATTGACAACTTGTTTCTAGTGAGTTGTGCCGAGAATCTGCAATTAAACAAACTGCAATACTCAAAACAGCCCGAAGCATTAAAGGAATCGACGCTTTTAATTGCAAAAATCATTGCAAAAACTCATGCGCTTGGTAAGGTGTGAGTTCAATAATTAGGAGAGAGAAATGGAAATAACAGTAAAGGAAAGTAAAAAATTATTGCCTTGTCCATTTTGCGGTAGTGAGAATTTAACGACATTCCCATTTTATAATGAATGTGTTGTTCACTGCAGTAACTGTCAATGTGATGGCCCTGAGGGTGATATGCCGACATGTGAACGCTTATGGAATGAGAGGTCAGAGAAATGCAACCACTAACATTACACATTCAATTAATTGAATACAGAAAAGAATCACACGATTTTATAGCTAAGACGAAGATGGGAGAGAGTTTTATCTTTGATCCTTTCGTTGCTTGTTCACTATTGATGACTGATGATGAATACGAAGATGGCAAAGGATTTGATCTTGTTGGGCGTGAATTTTTAATGACTTATTACACGGCCACGAATCACAATGTTTATACTCACGAAGGCGGCTTAATTGACATAACTTGTGACAACTCGCTGGAGAATCTTAAATGAACAATCGACAAAGAAAAAAAGCAGAGGCCATTCTGCACAATGAAAACCTAGAGAAAAAGAAATCATTGGCGCTGGATAAAATAAACAATCCAGAAAAATACGCACGAAAAAAACCAACAAAAGCAGAGCGTCAAAAAATGGCTATTATTACTGGAATGTGTGGCGCTTTCGGGGTTCGGTTATGACCTCGATGCAACTAAGACCCTATCAAGCAGAAGTCCACAACGACTGCATGGAGTATTTAAAAGCGGCTAATTATCTCGGCCCTGCTGTTATCAATGCCTCAGTAGGCGCAGGTAAATCCGTACTCATTGCGGCAATAGCAAAGCACTGCCAAGATGCACCACCACTAAAAGACCGACCTGTTCGCGCAATTAGCATTCAGCGCTCAGGAGAATTATGCTCTCAGAATAGCGAGGCGGCCTTTGCTTACGGCGTGAATCGTCAAAGTATTTTCTCAGCTAGTCTTAATCGGAAATCAAATATGTATCCGATTATTTTTGCAACTGAAGGGACGCTATACCGAGCACTGAAAACCGAGTTTGTTAATCATCCTGTTGATATTCTAATGATCGACGAGTGCCACATGTGCCCATTTGATGAGCCAGATACGCAATTCATGCAGATTATAGGCCACTTTATGCGCCTTAATCCTAATACTCGCATCCTAGGCTATACGGGCAGCCCGTACCGTGGCACCGATACGATTATCGGTAAATTCTGGACTAATTTAATTGGAAATATCTCAACAGACTGGCTGATTGATCAAGGCTGGTTGGTGCCGCCGTTATTTGGCTGGCCTGATGGCGATGATTTAGAGTTTGATTTTAAGGATATTCAGCCAAAGTATGGCTCATGGGAATTTGATCAAGAGCAATTAGACAATATTGTTTTCGGCGATCCTACCAAAACTCAACGAATTATGGCTGAGGTTGTCCATAGAACACAGGAGCGCCAAGGTGTGTTGATTTTCTGCACCAGCATTAAACACACAGAAGAAGTGGCCAAGGCTTTGCCCGCTGGAAGTTACTGTATCATTACTGGCTCGACTGGCTCAAAAGAACGCATGGATTTATTAGCCAAGGTAAAATCTGGTGAAATCAAATATTGCATTAATGTGTCAGTGCTCACTACTGGGATTAATATTCCCCGGTGGGACACGGTTGTATTTTTGCGCCCTATTGGTTCACTTGTTTTACTGACTCAAGCCATTGGCCGAGGTCTTAGGTTGTTTGAAGGAAAAACAGATTGTTTGGTATTGGATTTCGCGGGAGTAATGGAGCGTATAGGCCACCTGTATAATTCACCAATGCTTGATGAGGCGGAATATGAACGCGCCAAGAAAGAGGAAAAAGAACTAATCGAGTGTCCAAGCTGCGCCACCGAGAACAGTTCTCATGCCCGCCGATGCCGTGGTGAAGATGGTAGTAGTAGTGATGGCCGTTGTGAATTCTTCTGGACAAGCAAAGAGTGTATGAAGTGCCACACGTTAAATGATCCGACGGCACAGCAGTGTAGAAAATGCGGCAATGAAATGCGCGACCCAAACGAGAAGCTGCTTCACAAAGCGTATGATGAGCAAGAATGGGAGCCAGTCACTGGCTGGAATATCCGACCGTGCAAGAACGGCACATTAGAGGTTGAGTATCTCTTAGAATACGAAAGAGAGGGCGGTAACCCTAAATTGTACGTGAATCCAGGTAGTAAAAGCCATGGCGCTAAGCAGGCATTTAAACAGTGGTTAAGCGTTAATAAAGAAAATGGCGGACAAGGCTTCGGCCTGCATGTTTTATCTAAACAATCGCCAGAGGCAGCGGCTAAGTTCGTTATTAAATACTGGTTAGACCCGATGTCACAGCCCACACATATCAAGTTCAGAATAAATGAGAAGGGAAAGTTTGTGGTAGGTCGAGTAAAGCGCGAAAAAAGTAGTGACAAATAGAATAAAGTGCGTAAGATGTGAAACACAATTAACACTAGGAGAGTAGAAAATGGCTCATTCAGTATCAGGATTAATCCGCCGAGCACCACACATTGCAGAAGGTCAAAACAGTAATGGAAATTACACTATGTTTTGCTTTGAGCTATCGGAGCTAAACAAAGGCTTTAATGGAACTGAGGATTCTTACACTAATTACAGTGTGGCATTATTTGCTAAGACTCAAGCGGCTATCGATTTTCACAATATGGCAATTGCAGAAGGATCGTTTGTTGTTGCTGCGTGTGATAAATTAATGATTGATAAGCAAACCGCTGATGATGGCCGAGAGTTTATCAAGCTTAAGATGATGAACGCTCGATTAGATGGTTTTAATAATCCTAATCAGCAGCAAGGACAGCCACAGCAAAATATGCAGCAACCAGCGCAAGGCTACGCTCAGCAGCCACAACAGCGAGCGCAACAACCTAATCAAGGTTATGCTCAGCAATCAGGTGGTGCGCCTCAGCAAATGCAGCAGCCTAATCAGCCGCAACAAATGGCGCAACAGCCGCAAAATCAGTTTGCACAAGAAGGCGATATTCCTTTTTAGCAATTAACTAATCAGTAAGCCGCGCCGCTTCCATAGGGCGCACTAAAGGAACCCCAATGAACGCAAGATTCTACAAAACAAAACGCAATCACCACGAGCACCAATTGCAAATTGCTCGAAAGGCTTTAGATTTAGCCAGCACAGAAGATAAGCCAGAATATCAAAAACAGGTCGATCATCATGAGCGAGAATACGCCAATTACGCAAAAGCCTACCAAGGCTGCATACTGGGACAAAAAACATAAAATACGCGGGCTGCATGAGTCAGTCCGTGTTTACCGCAATACCGAAAACCGCAAATATAAAGAAGATATTGAGCAAATAAATTTCATTAGCTGGCTTCGCCTTAATCATCCCGAACTTACTGATAGATGCTTTCATGTACCTAATGAGACTCAATCAGCTATCCAGTACCAGTCAAAACTAACAAAGATGGGCCGCAACAAGGGAATACCTGATTTAATGTTCTACGGCCTCCCTATCGCTATTGAAATGAAGAAAACGATTAACGCAAGCGTCAAGCCTGAGCAGAAGGCGCACCTAAATCGAATGGCTGAGGATGGCTTATTTGCCTGTGTTTGTTTTGGTGATAATGCCGCAAAATTAGCTATTGCAGACTTTTTAAATCAGTGATACTGTGCAGATTCAATAACAGGAGAGAGAAAAATGAGTGCTGAAGATAAGTTTAATAATATTGTTGAGCAGTTCAAAAAAGAAGTTGCCCAAGCTTCAAAAAACGCCATTGAGGATATTCATTCTGAGATGTTGCCGTATGTTAATGATGATACTGAATTCAATGCTATACAACGGGCTAATGACATCGTATCAAAACTACTGACAAGCAACTTTACACTAGAGGATGATAGAATTATTTGTGATGGATGGAGTACTAAGCTAACCACCCACGACCACGACCGTCTTGTCAATAAGCTTGCAGATAGGTGTTCTGACATGGCTGCAAAAAAGAAGATTGAGCGACTAGAGCGACAGCTTAAAGAGTCGTTTAATCGACAGTATTAAGGAGAGAGAAATGAACCTACTACCAGCCCAGCAAAACGCTGTAAATATCGTAATGCAGCAAGAGCACAGCTTTAATGCCGTTGCGGTCAGTGACGAGCTAAACTTTGCACGAGAGGCCCAGTTTGCTTGTCAGGCATTATCAAATAACAGCTATTTAGCAACAATGGCAATGAATAATCAGCAGTCGCTAGTCGATGCTGTAACTAACATTGCAGCCATTGGCATTACGCTAAACCCAGCCGCTAAACACGCCTATCTAGTGCCTCGTGATAAAAAAGTATGTCTTGATATTAGCTATATGGGCTTATTACATATCGCAACCGATTCTGGCTCTATTTTGTGGGGTCAGTGCAAGATTGTTTACGCTAATGACGATTACAAAAATACAGGCATTAATACAAAGCCTACTCACGAATATAGCGCATTCGGTAATCGTGGCGAATACGTTGGCGCATATTGCACAGTAAAAACAGTTGACGGCGATTTCTTAACACACGAAATGAGCAAAGCCGACATTGAATCCATCGCCAAGCGCAGCCCGTCATTTAAGAAAGGCTCAGGCCCGTGGAAAACTGATTACTTTGAAATGGCTAAAAAGACAGTGGTTAAACAGGCGTACAAGTATTGGCCTAAGTCCGACCGCATCAATACTGCCATTGATTATCAAAACAATAGCGGAGAGGGCGTTGAATTAAGCCATGACACGTCAAAAGAAATAAACCTGAGCACTGAGCAGATGGTAAAGATTAACGACCTTACAGCGCAAATAGGGCGCACCGCTGAGCAGTTAATATTATTCTTACCGAACTTAATTGGCAGAGATTGCCAGTCATTTGACGAGCTGACCAAGCAAGAAGCAGAACAAGTTATTTCATTCTTACAACAAAAAGCAGGTAGTCAATCATGAGTATTTTTGATGATTTACAAGCACTCCTAGCAAGAGCTCAATCGTTTCTAGGATTCAATCCGTGTGACGTTGAGCAGCAAAGTGAAGATTGGTTTAAAATGCGCCTCGGCTTGATCACAGCCTCTAAAGCTAATGTTATTCTAGGCAAAGGCCAAACACGATTAACATACATGAATGAGCTAATCGGTGAAATCTGCACAGGCATAAAATCTGAGCCAGTTAGCGCAAAAACACTTGACTGGGGAAATTCCAACGAGCCAGCCGCTCGCATGGCGTATGAGTTTCTAACCGACCAGCCTGTTATGTCGCTTGGCTTTGCGTATGGTGCTAACAATCGCGCAGGTTGTAGCCCTGATGGAATTGTGCCAAGCACCAACAAAGGCTTAGAAATTAAATGCCCATTCACCACAAAGATGCACATCGACTATCTAATCAATGGTGCGGTAAAAAAGGATTACATCGCGCAGATGCAGTTCTCAATGTGGGTAACTGGCCTAGACCTTTGGGACTTCTGCTCGTTTGATCCGCGAATGAAGCGCAACCAGATTCGCCCGATGTCGTTCGAACGAAATGATACATGGATGAAACAATTTGATGATGCCGTGCCGCAATTTTGCTTAGAAATGGATAGGGCTTTAGATTCACTAGGCTTCAAGTTTGGTGAGCAATGGATTATCGATGAGGCTGAAAAAATGGATGATAAGCCTGAAATTATTGCAGACTCAGCTTTCAATTAACCAAAAAGGCGGGTATAGTGCTCGCCTAACCTTTTCTGGAGAGAGATTAAATGAATATTGAAACTATTTATGATGACGAAACAGCACTCATGCTTAAAAAAGCAAATGACCATCTTGATGATTACTCAAATAGACTATTATCTAAAATTGAGAATAAAATAATATCGGGGGAGATTGACGAGCATGACGCTAAAATGCTTTTTATGTACGATGAAGTAAGGGTTAAAATAATAAGAAATATAACCGATATTTACCTAATGTCATTTCCTATAAAAATTATAGTAAAAGGAGTTTAACATGTGGACACAAGAAACAACAAAAAGCGGGCACGTTGCCAGCTTTCAAAGCGACTCAGGTATTGCATACGTCTGGGCTAATCAGTTTGATTTTGATGCGGGCATCGATACTGCACAATTCACAATCACGCCAGTAAATTACCATTATTCACAGATTGATATTTTCTTTACTGGCGGGGATGATAGTTTCGAATGCACTAAGCAGTACGCGCAGAGCTTGATAGACCCAGAAAGCGATATTGCTGACTGGGCTGAAATGGCGTTTCATTTTTAATCAAGAGTGGCGCTAGCCGTGAGACTAGCGTTATGGGTGCTTAGATAGAGAAATCACTAGAAATTATTGCTCTTCTTTGCAGCAATAATTTCAATACAAATATCTAACCCCGTATTTAGGTTTGACTGTGTAATTCGGCTTGATGGAAGCATAAAAGAAAACTGACCATTTATTAATGTGCCTGATGAATCATACATTCTAACCTGCGTTGCAGTGTTTGAAGTTGTTTTCGCTGAAATCAATCTAGGGTTGCTTTCATAAACGCAAGCGTTAGCAACACCTCTGATCTCGGGATGTGATATATTTACCACCCCTGTTGCAGCATTTGTTATAGTAATCGCATCATCTAATAACGAATCCTGTAACCCAGTAGTAACTGCACCCGTTGCCATATCAGTGCAAACTGCGTTAATATCACAGCTAATCCCTAACGTAGCAACACTACGGCCATTTACAACATTGGTATGAATGTCATCATCAATTTTTAAAACAAGGCTTTCACCCGCGTTATTCTGAGACATAACTGTTGCGGTTGCGCTTAAAATATAATCAACCTCACTGCATAGTGTAATTTCTAGCTCGTCACTTCCATTGATTGCAACTGAAAACAACCCGCTTGCTGCTCTGTGTGAGTTTGCAGTAATTTGCCAGTCATCAACAGCCGCTTTAAATATTCTCCCCCCGAACAACTCCCAGTCCTGTGAGCCGTCTAAGTTTAGCTTTCCAAACCTATCTATATAAGCTGACGATTCCTGGCTATTGTTTGATAGTAGCGTTTCAACATAATTACGCGCTGCTAGTGTCCCTATAGTGTTGTACCCCTGCTGATTCAAGTGAACAGTGTCAACCTTCATCCCCACACTACCCAGCGCCTGCGCTCTATCGTAGATTATTTTTACATCATCTAGGTCTCTTGCCATCAGTCGCTGCGCGTTTTGAATCGGTATGGACTGCCTGACCGTAGTAAGTGAATAAGAGCCGACTGTAATAATATTAAAATCTGACGCACCCGTATCTAATTTTAGATCGGCCCATAATGTCTCTAGAGTCGTTTTGTATGTCGCTGGGTTTGTCTCTAACTGAGCGTCCTGCTCACCCTGCCAATAAATTACAGATATATTACCTACTGATAATCCTAATGTAGCTATATATGTTTTTATGTCCGATACCCAGTCGACTAGCCCGCTGTAGTTTGTATTGGCCGCGCCTTTGCTCAGATCCGCTACAGATTGAGAACCTTTTGCACAATTAGCCAGTAATGCCCTACGATCTGTTTGTTTTGCATACTCATTACAGAAGGACGGCCACATTGAACCGGTAGATACCCCATCATTTTGTGTGGGAGTGTAGCTTGTGAGAGGCTCAACAGTCGTGCCATTCCAAACCACTACATTTTCAGTATTGTACTCTGGAACCCCTGTAGTGCTTCCCGCATACCCTCGCGCATTAGACTGCCCATACACTACCAATATATCTATCTCGTGCGGGGTGCCGTCTGAAAAACCTGTATTGAACTCATTGCTTTCTTGTTTTATCCAGCAACCCAACCCTGTCGGGTCCGTCTCACCAATACCGTCAAGATAATCGCTAGTAGTTGCGCTATACGGTACAGTAGGGCTAAACACCGTACCACCATTGTGCTCTGATTTAGGCCTTGCAGCGTCCCAATACAGTACACCACCACCCACTCCGCTGTCTGCATACCAACCCTTCAAGTTGATTTGTTGATCATCCTGAGTTCCGACTAATCCAGCCAATCCTTGCACCGAATCAACAGGATAAACAATATCAGCATTAAGCGGGACTTGGTCAAAGCCTGTGCCTGCGTCCTTTGTTGCAGCGCTTCCAAAATTACCGTTTAGCACAGCAATATTAGGGCCAGCAATATCAGCCGCAGCACTTGCGCCAGAAGTGTAAGCACTCAAGACCACATACCAAACGCCGCCATCTTCCCATATATCATTGACGGCGTAAGCGGTTGCAGTTACCCATGCGCCACGGTTATTCCACGCGGCGTGACTCTGTGTTATTTGCTCCCAGCTAGCCAATGGAGTGCCGAGGCGATTGGTAACAGGGCCGCTAGCATTTAATAATTTATCAGCATCTTCAGCATTCCGCTTAAACACGTCCGTTGCGCTCGATGGTACTGCATCATTTAAAGCCATTTTTAGTCCTCACTAAACATTAATTCGTTATACTCGATCATTTCAATCTGCACAGTCCCGTCAGTATTTGGTGTTTTACTGGTCACTGTGAAGTCATAATAATCAAGGTTTTCAGTAGTTCCAATAATAACACGACTACCGAGTTGTGCTGGCATATTATTTGCTACAAACAAATGCGATTCAATATCGGTGGGCTTGGTCACACGAACATCGAATTCGTTTTGTGGATCTAATGTCGCAACGTAAGGGCCGTGAACGTCGCCATTGATATCCGTAACGTGCATATATTTTGTGACGTTATCAGGTAATCTTGGTTTTTCAGATAATGTTAAACTGACAGTGAAGTCATCAGACGTAAAACCCAGTACTTCGGCATCAACAATGTCGTTATCATAAATGCAAGCCCAGCGCACACGGTCGCCAATATCAACCAGTAGGCCATCACTTAACACGCGCTCAGACACGGTACGACGCTGATAGACCAAACGCCTAACTTCAAGCTCGGCTCGATTCACGGCTTGTGTAGTGTTGCGACAGCCAGCCAAATCAATCTCTAATGGACGCTCACCAATACCAGTCTCAAACGTGCCTAATCCAACATTAATCTTGCGCTCAATATGGCGCTCTTTGTTGTCGTCAGGGTCAATATAACTAAGGCGCACTGAGTCATGATCATTTGGCTTTTGAAACCTGAATGACATTTGAGATTCTGCATTACCTGCGATATTGCGGCGGTCAAAGTGGAAAGTCACCGGCTTTGATTCCTCACGATAGAAGCGCCACACTTGGCCATCACGATACGCGCCAACTCTTGCAGTATTGCAGGCCGTTGCTATGCGCTGACCAAGGCTAATATCTGCATCGTCGTATGAGTAGTGAAATTGTTTTAGCGTGCTAGGTACGCTATCTAATGCAGTATAAAGTGACTCGTAATCTAGCAGTTTTGCTGCTTTCACATTACCAAATATATTAATGAAATCTGAAAGTATCGCGTCAGAAAACCAGTTGTATGACGTGCTTTCAAACTCAAACCAAAAACCGTTAGGTGCCTTTTCTGCTCGCCATTGCTTTCTTGCGGCTAGGCAATTAATCTCACGACTAGAGGTTGAGCTGTTTGTAAAGTCGGACTTAGTGCCAACTTCCAGCAGCGTCAAGCCGCTACCAATATCGCTAGGCGAATACGCATGCATTGAAAAAACAGTTTCCAGTTTCGAGCTGCTTGGTACTCCAACCTGAGAATTTGTTATTCTCTTAATGCGAATCTTAAAGTCTTCACTTGCTGGATTTACGACAATAAACTTATTTGAAAACGATAATGCAGACCTTGTGTTTCCACGTAAATTAAATGTAATCTTTGCCGCAGCGGTTACTGGGTCTGCGCCGTCAACGTAAGAGTTTAGTGGCGACGAGTCAGATACTTTAATTGCTTCAAACTCTACCGATACTGTTTTTGCGTCGCCATTCGTATCACTTAACCCAGATGGGAATACAGTATTAATAATAATCATCGGGTCTATGCCGCCAGCCCCAATAAAACGAACAGGAACCCACGGTTCTTCCGTTTCGCCGCTGTCTGTTATTGATGCTACGCCGTTTTGGGTGCCGGGAGGCGCACCTCCTCCAGGGAAGTTAGGGCCAAGAAATTGATCGTAATTACTGCCTGACAATGGAAAGAAATCCGTGGAAACAATAACAGGAACAAAGGAATCGATAATATCCTTAGACCTGTCAATTAAATACTTGCCGTTTCTGGCAGTACTCCCTTGCGTTCTATGCATGTTTTCAGTATTAAAAACACTAACGTAATCCTCAGATGCTAAGTTCAGCAGGTAGATGGCTTCAGCGCCAGAGTCATCCTCAACGCCTATTCTAATGTAGTTTGTAAAATAGCTAGTTCCTGCAAGCTTAGCATTCGAGAATTCGAAAAAATAAACATCATCAAGAACCTGCTGATTCGGTGCAAGCAGCAAGCTATCCTGAATTGACGCGACATTAAGCGGGAATTTGTCATCGTTTGACATAACCCCATCTCGAACCAAGGAAGATGTGTTTTTAATGTCTGAGATCAGCGTGTCATTATCACGAATACCTGTTACTGAAAACTCACCAACACCCACGCAAAATCGCTCACTAACAACTCTTGCGCTGCCTGAGTATTCATAGTGAGCGCTCTGAATCAAATCAGGATAAGCACGAATAGTTCCCTTAATGTCAGGGATGCCCTCGCCAGTACGCGCAATGTTTGTCTGACCGCTAACCTGATTATTTGGCGATGTGCTCTTAGTGCCTTGAGTATTTGGCTTTTCAGGCTTTGGAAGTGTCGCAATTGTTATTATCGCAACAATTAATGCCACAGCAATATAAGTCTCAACACCAGCAGGTCGATGGATAGCGTTAATCATATCGCCATCCTGCAACACATAATCACGCTCGACTTTTACAGTATGCCCATTAATGTAAATATCATATTCTGAGTCGTCAGAAAGAAACTCATCAACAGAATCGCCAGCCTTTGAAAGATAGCCGACTTTGTCAGCACCGGTACGGCTGCAAACGTAAACTTTAGGGTCTAATAACATTACACTCTCTCGATATAATCAAAATATTTAACATTTCCGCGATAAATGCGGTTAAATTGTGACAGCGTATGATTAAATACTTGGCCATCACGCTTTACGCCACCGAACGCATGAATCACACGACTACCAATACGAACACCAACATGGTTAGCATTATCGCCATCAAAGCAGACAGCAACATAGCCAAGCTCAGACGGCTGCCAGCCCTCG
>TARA_R110002049_G_scaffold209615_2_pt1 | contig 14236 bp, 10 predicted proteins | sample TARA_R110002049 | Tara Oceans TARA_R110002049 (sample SAMEA4396941) | marine metagenome | biome: Polar Biome; feature: [SRF] surface water layer (ENVO:00010504); material: water (ENVO:00002006), including particulate matter (ENVO:01000060) such as... | depth 5 m | reverse complement strand
TATTTATTTTGATGCTAATCTAAAGGCCCTATCCGATTTTTGCTTCCTGCCTGCCGGGCAGGCAGGTACGATTATCTTCCCGAACACTACAAAAATCGGACAGGATCCAAGCGCAAAGTTCTTGGGTAAGGATTTGGGGACATTTTAAGGAAGACTTGATCTATTTTTATAACACAACTAGCTTATAATTTTTCATGAAAGTTGCCCCCTAACCCTTAATTATAATTTAGCCTATGATCTATATGTGGATGCTCCCATTTACCGCTAATTAAGTATAGCTCGTAATAAATAAACCATTCCAATGCCCATGGGATTATAGTATCGTATAAATTATGTTTTCGAAAATTCCAATAAAAGTTATCTGTCTCACGATGAAATAAACATAGACTCATGTCATTCGAAAACATATGAATTTCATCATTATAAATAATTTCAGGGCTATTAATAAACACCCTTGGACTATATATACCGTCATAGACAATTTTAAATTCGTACTCAACTGAGTAAGGGGTTGGCTTAGTTTTGCCGATACAGATTAATTTATTATTCAAAATATGACAATTCAAAAAGCCATAATTTATTTCAATTAGCTTTTTCTCTCTTACTAGAATTACTCGAGAAGAGAGAAAAGATTGAGACCTATTGAATCTATTTTTATGAAATTTTCTACCAGCCATAATTTGTGTGAGGTTTATTTTTTACACCATTGCTGGATGAAATAGAACCATCTTTTTGTGTGAATGCAGTACCGCTTAAAATTTTTTCGGAAAGCTTTCTTAATGCAGATTCTTTTGCATCGATGTCTTCATCAGCACCAAATGGAAACTTGTCCCCCATATGCTTTCTCCATAATTTACTTGCTTTAAGTTGATTAGGCTCATCATTACAAGCCTTTTTTGCATCCTCTATAAAATCCTTTAAATTAGAAAGAAAGTTATTCTTTCTTGCATCGTCATAGCCTTCAAAAAGATCATCATAAGGTGTACCAGGTACGATACATTCAAACTTCTTAGTTAAGGATTCTTGAATTTTTATTAATGTATCTTTTAAGGAAATATCATCTCTATCATCAAATTGAATGTTTTCTGCCGCAAGAATGGACATGGCTAAACCACTTGGCATTTTATTCCTTTTAAAGTCTCCCCAAGCTTTCAAAGATTTGGTGGTTCTATGAAATTGTCCATTTGTATCTTTTTGATTAAAATACCATTGCACCACTTCTTTAGGGTCACTCTCTTGTAAGTCTTCATTTTTAACAGCTAGAAATGGATGATCCTTATCCTTTGGAAAATAATAAGCCGGAAAATCAATATGATAGTCGGATCGATAAATTACCCTTATACATTTACTTCGATGTTCTGGTGGCGTCATTGTGGCATCTTCAACAGCATTTTTAATCCAGGTTTGCAGTGTAGTGCCAGAAACACCAATTTCCCTTTTAAAATATACCCCATCGTCCAAATCACATTCATCATCCTTAGTTAATATTGTCGTTCCCATTTTATAGGAGCCTTGAATATAAAATTCAGGTTTGTACTCTGGGTGATTATCTTTAAAATACTTTCTGATTTTATTTCTAAGTACTTCTTTTGAGTTCATTAAACCCTCTTTTTTCTTTTTTTTGATGTTTAAATTCTTATCAAAATCCAAGAATAGTTTATTACAATTTGCCATTTTTTTATTTTTTAAATTAATACCGGTTTAGAATTTGTTATTTAGTTGAGAAAAATGAATTCAAGACTTCCTTACATTCAAATTGAAATATTCGTGAGGCCTTCTCCGCTAATTTATTCAGCTTGTTAGGGCAAGTTTCATCCATAGCTACGTTGAAGTTTTGGTCAAAATCCAAATCAATTCTTTTATATAAAAAGCCTTCATTGAATTTTTTCAAAACGGAAATAGAATTATGGGCTAGTTGAGATTGCCCTTGCATAAAAAGGTCAAGAATTCGCTTTTTAGACAACCAGTAGGTTACCGACCATAGTTTTTTATTTCTTGCTTCCGAATATTTATATTGACCAGTACCTAATGATAATAATTCAATATCCGCAAGCTCTTTCCCAAAGCGTGTTCTTGCCTCTATAATACCAAGCAAACTAGGATTGTTTGCGTAAACCCCACCATCAACTTTATTAGAAAAAGACTCTAATGTGTCTGAATCAATCCTTTTGAAAGTATTAGAATAAGCATTAAAATATGTAGGAGCAGCAGAAGTTGCCATAGCAGCCATATACATGGGTATATGCTTATCAATCATTAGATCTGCAGTGTGAGGGGTTTTTAATACTTGTGTAGCGCCATCAATTAGACTATAAGTAGGAATTAGGACCTTAGTGCCTTTTATATCATCGATTCTTGGATCAGTATCCTTTGAATGATATTTCTTGAAAATATCTCTAATTAATTTTTCTAGAGGCTTATTGCAATAAAATGGTTTTTTAAAAAAACTATACTGCTTTTTGCCAAATATAGTCTTGGCATTTTTTTGGTAGAGTTCTAGTATTTCTTTTGCTGGAATTCCTAACGACAAGGCAAGCGCTATAATTCCGCCTGTAGATGTTCCACAAATTAAATCGAAGTGTTTGTGAATTTGACCTTCACCAATTTCCTCCTCTATGCTAGTTAAAAATTTAGCTGGAAAGACTCCCTTGATACCCCCCCCATCAATAGATAAAATTTTAAATTTTTTCATAAACCATTGCAGTATTTAAGATTAATACTGCAAATATTACAACTAGATGTGCAATCTAACTGCACATCAAAAAATAATAAAAATTTTACCTTCTGGCAATTAAAAAAAGATGGACTGTAAGAAATACCAAAATAGCTACGCCATCATGGCATTACCGTTGATACGTTCTATAATACTTATTACTTTATGGGCATCACTATCATTAAAAACACCCAAGAGACCTTGATCATTCATATCAGTAAATGGCGGTTCAAAAAGCATACTTGGTTCAATAGTTCCATTCTGGGTTAAATAGGAAATAATATTCTGTATAAAAGTTATTTGGTCTGCCCTTAAATTACCTGCTTGTAGAAACTCAGAAAAAGCCTCTTGGGCTGCTTTGACATCTAGCCCAATGATACCTCTAATAAATACACCTAACGGTTCTTCACCAAATTCCTTAACAAAATCCTTATATGTTCCTCTTTCTGTACCATCGAACAGAATAGATTCTAATAGCTTCAATTCTTTCGCAGTTATAGGCTCGTTGGTAAGTAATTTTGAAATTGTTAACTGATGCTTATTTTCTCTTACAAAACTCTCGACTCTTCTTCTGTATGTGTTGCCATAATTGGAGGATATATCCGGTTCTTTAAATGTCATGGTTATATCAGAATCTTGAAGATTGGAATAAATAATTGCTTTTTTATTACTTTCAAGATATTGTATTAATTCTCTTAATTCTTCTCGAATACTATCCAGCTTTTTTTGAGAAATACCTTTGTAAAAATCTTGTCTTTTAATGTCTTCAATAAGCGGTTTTGCTCTAAGCACTACCGGAATTGTATACTTAAGACTTAACCCTTCGGCAATATCAATGAGGGTTTCTTCGTATTTCTTTTTTGTACTTGACATCATTAGCGTGGCAATTTGAAGCTTTAATATCATTAAGTCAAAACGCCTAGCCATTTCATTAATAGTTTCAGGTATTGGTAGCTCTGATAAATATTCCTCTATAATATGAGCATCATTGCTATCAAGAGTATTCCATCTTGCCCGATCATTAAATTCGTCAACATATTTCAAATTCATTGCCACTTGAAACCTCTTCCTATCCAATTGTTGGATGGTTTTATGCAAGATATCAAGTAATGAGTTAGCTAATTCTATATTTTCGGTCTCTCCATCCTCGACAAGCAATCTACTTAAATGCAATCTAGATTCAAAAATCTGTTGTGTTATAGGTTTTCCAACTAAAGCCTCTTTACCTTTTTTCTGAACTTCAAAGAAATCAAAATTGCCACATACATCAAAAATCAAGAATTCTTCTTTGGGTTGACTAGGTCCAAAAACATCATCGCACAACCTTGTACCCCTGCCAATCATCTGCCAGAATTTCGCATAGGATCTTACCACTTTGAAGAACACCAAATTTAATATCCTAACAGCATCTATTCCTGTGTCCATCATATCTACAGAAACCGCAATTTGTGGATTGTTCTCTTTATACTTATCACAAAATGAGTCTATTAAACTCTGCGCATGAGATACCTCATTATGTATCATAGAAATAAAACCTGCAGGTAATTCAGGATATCTTTCCGTAAAACATTCTACTATATATTTTGCATGTTTCTGGTTAACTGCAAATATGATGGTTCTGCCTAACTTATCTCCGCCTTCAATTTTTAACCCATTTTGCATTAAAGCATCCAAAACCTTGTTTACGGTATCTTTATTGAACAACCATTTATTCATGGCATTTGCCCTAATTTCTTCAGGAAATAACCCTGTTGTTTTATCTTGAAATGTTGCTTCGTATTTAACTTTTTCTTTTATGGATAAATCTTTATACTTTATACCTTCTCTTAAAAATTCAGTAGTAATATCAATATTTTTATAGGATTTTAAATATAAAGGAACAGCTTGGTGCAGTTCATAAAGGAATGTTGGATCTTCATTACTACAACCAAAAAGTTCAAAAGTATTATGATCTATGCCATCTTTAGGAGTTGCTGTAAGCCCAACGATACTAGCATCAAAATAATCAAATATCGCTCTATACCTATTATAAACAGAACGGTGTGCTTCATCAATAATGATTAAATCAAAATGACCTACGCCATAAAAGCGTTCATCAGTAGTTCTGACATTATCAATCTTATTCATCATACTTGGGTAAGTGCTAAAAACTAATCTTGTAGTATCATTCTCTTTTTCTTCGGTTAAATCTATAGAAGATAAATTTGGCAAATGCTCATTAAAGCTGTTTTTTGCTTGTCTAACCAATGCGTTTCTATCTGCTAGAAATAAAGCTCTTTTAACCCAATTGTTTTTAAAGAGCACATCCACTAAAGCAGCTGCAGTTCTAGTTTTACCGCTACCTGTTGCCATAACTAATAAGGCTCTTCTTTTATTACCACAAATTCCGTTCTCTCCACCCGTGACAAAAGTTTCTGCAACTCTATTTATTGCTTCAAACTGATACGGCCGGTTAACAATACTCGTATTAATCGTGGCGTTTCTTAAGTCTTTTATAGTAGACCTTTTTTGAATCATCCACTGTAACTCCTCTTTAGTATAAAAACCAAAAACTCGTCGTGGTGAACTATAGAATTTATCATCCCATAATTTATTTTCGTAACCATTGGTATAAAAAATAACCGGTCTTTGACCGTGCATTTGTTCTAAACAATTGGCATATAAGTATGCTTGATGTTTACCAATTTCAACATCTTTGGTAGTTCTTTTGGCTTCTAGAAGTGCCAGCGGTTTGCCATTGTCATCCCAAAGTACGTAATCTACGAAACCATTACCTTTAGGATTATCAGCAGTTATAGGCATGCCTATAACTGGGTATTCTATTTCTCTACCAATATTCAAATCACCCCAGCCAGCTTCTTTTAAATCAACATCTATTAGATGTTGTCTTGTTTCAGCTTCCGTAAACTCCAAGGAAATAGGCTTTAAACGAGTTTGTTTTTGCTCTTTAAGTTTAGCTACTGCAATCAACTTTTGCTGTTCAAAGTTTTGTAAAGAAATTTCACTTTCTTGAGCTCTAGCCAAAATTGTTTCTTTTTCCTTTTCAAGATTAGCAATTTGTTCTAGTAAAAGTTTATGAGCTTTTTCTTGTTCAAGTTGTTGTTCTGTTAATTGACGTTGTTTTTGACCTAATTTGGGTATAACAACTTCATTAAAAGGCCCTGGCAATTCTGGGATAGATTTGCTATAATTTCTTGCAAACCATTTCAAAAAATCAAAGCAATATCTAATACTAATTAATGCATCTTTATTAGTGACACGCCGACCATAATGGGAAGCATTATTTCCTGTTTTTCTAACAATATGTAAACCGTTATTAATTTGAAAAGGTATGAGACTTTTAATTTCTTCATGCGTCATTAATTGTACAAGGTCTGCATTAAAGGGCTTTTCTATGTACTCCAAATCGTACATTAAGTGCATACATTCCTCCAATACCAAACGGCAGTAACTAGCAGTTGAAACAGGCTCTAAATAGACTCTATCCTCTGCTTTTTTTAATTTATTATATAGTGATTTCCACTCGACTTGAAGAAACTGAAAGTTGCTCATCTATTTTACATTTTTCTTAATCTTTCAATTAAACTATTTCCTAAATTATCATAAGGAATTTCATTAAAATCACTAGAAGTTCCTAAAGTGTCTAGAAAGTTTTGAATCGAAGTGGTATGCTCCTCAATAGTCTTATCTGCTAATGTCTCTAAAGGAGTAGCTTCTTCTCCTATAATTGTGGTAACATAAAGATTTTGATGACTGCTAAATAGTAAAATAACAGGATATTTTTCTCCGGTCCTTTTTGTAATAACTAAACTAATTTTTAACATGTTTAAACATTTTATACCAATTCCCCTTTAAATGCCTTTTGTAAAAGACTCTTAAATAATTCTTCTGATTTTTTTAAACTCTTTTGTGTGATAGATTTTTGCTGTTCAATAATGGATAATCTCTCTATAAATTTATGTTGTAATTCAATTGGCGGGTCAATAATAGGAAAATCTTCAATATGTCCTTTATTAAGCTGTCTTTTATCAATACCACCTACACAAACATTTCTAATATGACCTCTATACTCCTTTGTTGTCAGTATATGTAAAACAAACTCATTTAAAATACCTTTTTTAAGCCTTATAAAATAAACGTGACCATTTACATTTGCTTTATCATCCTCACCTAAATACATTGCTGCTCTACCTAAACTGCTGTTTTCTGTATTTATTCTACCAGTTTTGGTCATTAAAATATCTCTGTGCTTTAGACTACTTTTCACCATTTTGTCATGGGTAGTTTTATGTATAAAGGCTATATCTTCATAAACCAATCTATTCTTCCAAACATTCTGACTTCTGAAAAATGTAATACCCTCTTCAACATAAACTGCACTTCCTCCTTTCGGTGTATTACCACTGTGTATTTTAGTTGAAATTTCCTTTAATTTTTTAACCTTCCACTTTTTAGGATTACTGATAGGGTCTCCAAACATATCCAAGAAAAGAGCATGCGAAAGTTCTTTATATTTTGCAAGCAGTTCTAGGTCTTTTCGTTTTATTGAATCTGCTGTATCCAGTACATTGGCAATTTTCTGTTGAATTGGCAAAGGTGGTAGTGGGATTTTTGTATTTTTAATAATACTTCCTGAAATATTTGGCTGTGCTGCACCAACACCTCTGCCTATCAATTGTGATTTTATTGATTTTAGATAATAAAATAAATATAAAACATCGCAAAAATTATTTGGTAATATTGCGCCACAAGCTTGATTTGTAGCAGCTTCAAAGGGTAAAATGGAACAAGCTCCAATTGTCGCTCCATACATCGCAAGAAGTACCGTGTTTTTAGGGAAAATTTTTGCGCTAGAGTTTTTTAATGCTTCTTCAGTTATATATTCATCAGGTTCATTAGCATACATTCCTTTTAGGTCGCCTGTTTTCACCCACGGTATTGTGCCATTTGTAAAATATTCAGGTTTTGACCTGCTTGGTGTTCCTCCAGATGCTATTTGGAAAACTGAACCTATTTTAATTACTTTCCATTCTCTCATTTCAACAACCCTTCTAAAGTCAGTAAAGTAGCATCTCTTTCTGTATTCAGCGCCTTTATTTCGGTAATAATACTTGCTGGTGACCTATAAAAAACTTCTTCATATACTACTTCTTTGTATCGGTTAATAGACAAATTCCAATCATTGGAGACAATTTCAGCTACTGGAACAAAAAAACTTTTATCCGTTCGTTTTCTTTTAGCTTCCCCGTTTAAATTATTATAACGTGTTACAATATCTGGTATGTCATTATCCTTCGTTTCAGTTCGCTGGTCATTTAAAGTGTAGCCATCAGCTTGCATATTGTAAAACCAAACATTATCTGTGCCACCAGTTCCTGTTTTGGTAAAAAACAAAACTGCAGTACTTACTCCCGCATAGGGTTTAAAAACTCCACTAGGCATAGATATCACGGCATCTAATTTGTGTTTTTCAATTATCTCTTTTCTAATTTGCTTGTGTGCATTAGAGCTGCCAAATAGCACTCCATCTGGTACTATTACCGCGCATCTACCACCAGTTTTAAGCATACGTAACATTAAACCTAAAAATAGTAATTCCGTTTTTTTAGATTTTACGGTTTTCAGTATTGACGTTTCCACCCCATCATAATCTAAACTACCTTTAAAGGGGGGATTAGCCAATATTAATGAAAACTGATCTCTTACACCGCCATTCCTTTCGCTCAAAGCATCTTTACCTATAAGTATAGGGTTTTCTATACCATGAAGTTGTAGATTCATTGCACCAATACGTAACATGGTACTGTCAAACTCTATCCCCGTAAACATATCACTATTGTAATGCTCTCTAAAGGCTTTGTCATGGAACCAATCTGGGTGATTTTCGTGTACGTATTCTCCTGCTGCTACCAAAAAACCTGCTGTACCTGCTGAAGGGTCACAAATGGTATCTTCCTTTTTAGGTTGTACCATGTCTACCATCATTTTTATAATGTGCCTTGGAGTTCTAAACTGTCCGTTTCTTCCTGCTGTTGAAATTTTAGATAGTAGATATTCATAGACGTCTCCTTTGGTATCCCTATCGTCCATTTTGATTTTATCAATCAATTGCACGACTTGGTCTAGCAACCTAGGTGTAGGAATCATAAATGTAGCCCCACTCATGTATTTAGCAAATACTCCGCTGGCATCACCAACTTGTTTCATATGCTCGAATACAGAAAATTTATCTACTATTGGTTTGGTGAACAAATCGAACATTGCTTGTGGCTCTTTATTTTTGAAAGAATTCCAACGTAATTCCGATTGTTCTTCTGTAAATATTATGTTGCTAACAGGCTTTTTAATCATTGCTGATTTTCGCTCTTCTAGCAATTGAATTTCATCTAACCTACGTATAAAAAGCAGGTAAGTAAACTGCTCAATTACTGTTAATGGGTTTGATACTCCACCAGTGGCAAAACTATCCCATATCTTATCTACTTGTGATTTAATATCTCCTAAAATCATATATAAATCTAATTTTAATTCTATTATAATTTTGTTACTTCTTGAGCCATTTGATTTTCTCTAACAACAAATTTAATTGTATCATTTCTGGACAATTTTAACGCAACAATATCATTTTTATGTATACTCACTTTTTTACCTCCTTCTTTTATTTCAGCTGTACCCCAACCATTTTTAGCTATTTGTGTTATTTCCGAGGTTTCATATTTATTACCATTTTGGTCAAATTCTAAATCCTCCCAGAAACCTTTATTTAACGTCTTATTATTGTTAGTTTTTGAATATTCCGAAAACCAGATTAAGACATCCATTAATTTATAAGCTAAGCTATAAAGCAAATATGGAGATTGAATGGTTTTCCTATAATCTTGATAATCCATATTGGTTGTAATGTCAACCTTAGAAGTATGGGAAGCTGCACCAGTTACCAAAATTATAGATTTCACATTTTCCGATATAATTTTTGGAAAGTGCGTTTTACTACACTTTACTTTCGAGTGCCTAGCATCCTGTCCTGAAAGAAATAAACTCGATTCAGTAATATTGACTTGACTACCTGCTTTTTGTACACAAGCATCATGAAGCAAGCCCAAATCATTGGCTTTTCTGAAAAGATGTTCTAAAACTATTCTTAGCTTGGTAAAATAAAGTTCATCTTCAAAGTTTGAAAATCCGTTTTTAACACCATTTAAAATTTGTAATAAAGTTTTTTCAACTTCAGTCTCATATTCCTTTACGACTTTGAATATTATAGGGTTTTCATGTCTAATCTGTGTTTCTATTTGTTTGGAAGAAGCGTCAACTAGCTTTTGAAAAAGCTTATCCTCATCCTCACTTTTCCCCTTTTCAAAAACATTTTTAAAGGCATTGTTAAACTCTGCTGAGGCATATGCCTTTGCCTGTCCGGTTAAAACAAAATATTCAAACTTTTTTGGAAGTTGAAGTATTCTATCCTTTGTTTCATGCACCCATTTAGTATCCTCCGAACCTGGCATATCGTTTTCATTTTCAAAAAACTTAGCATCCAACAAAACTGAATCGTATAAATGATAATTTCTTTCAAGTTCCCCGCAACCTCCATTCATTGATTTAAAAGGTACAAGAGTAATATCATAATCTATTGCAGTTTTATGCAATGCGGACAACTCTTCATGTTGATCGTCTATCCATAAAATGTTGTACTTTCTATTATTCATTTATTAATGGTATTATTGAAAAATTAAATTTGAATGTAACAGGGTAAATATCATTTTCGTCCAAAATCAAATCCCAATCAGGATTTCCAAAATGACTAGCTATTCTGTTGATGTCATATCCTCCTAAACCAGTACCCTTTTGATTATTAAGGGTAGTATATTTTCTGGTAAACTTGTCCTTATCAAAATTTACTGGAAAAGGTTTACCATTATTTTTTAAGGTAAGTTCCATAAAATCGTCAGAAACCTTGATTTCAATCGATACTTCATTTGTATCGGACTTTTCCGAAAATGCATATTTCTGAGCATTTGATATGATATTATCAAATAATATTTTAAACAAAGTCAAATTACTACTTATCCCCTTTTTGCTCATCTCTACCTTACTTAAAGGTTGATAGTCAATCTTAAAATTTAATCCGGCATCAGGGTAGTTTTTAATCATTTCATTAACCTTCTCTATTGAAATAATTGAACTTTGGTAGTTCGTTAATATTAGACCACCTTCCCCTCTCTCTAAAATTGTACTAATATGATTAATATCATCACGGATTTCTTCAAAAGTTCTTAATAAATCAACATTATAGTGATTTCTGAACTGATTTTTGACTTCAACAAAAGCTTTAGAATCGTTCTTTTCAAAAAACCGGATAAGACTTTTTGCATTTGACAAAATATTTTGCCTGGGAGCTCCAATTGAATGCTTTAAGGATGCAAATTCATCAAATTGACTAAGGGATTTCCCATGCAACAGAGCATTTCTTTCATTCTCAAGATTATCTAACTTTTTAGATAATTCTCTCAAACCTTTTACCTTTCCTCGTTGTTCTTCAATTGAAGGTAATTCGATTTTAATATTTAGTAAATCGTTCCTTTTAAGAATTGGGGTTATGCCGGAAACTCTAAATGCGGCAATTTGCTCTAAAACATATTCAGAGTACATTTCATTTATCAGATAATGCTGATCAACAAAATTAGAATTCACTTTAATAGCTAAAATATATGGAGGTAAATAAATAGGTTCTCCCTGAAATTCAAAATAAGTTGCCTTCAATGTTTTAAATCGTAAAGCAAGAAGTATACATGATTCAGCAATCAGGCTAGTATGCCCAGGCAGTTCCTTTATTTCAATTTGTTTCCAGTTAAGAAAGTGATCTTGACTGTCATCTTTTAGATTACGTATCTTAACTAACCGCCCTAAATTACCTCTCTGTGTTCTTCCGCTCTGAATAGGCTCTATAATTTCTTTTAATGGCACTCCAGAGAAGTTTTTAGCGAAATAACGTTGTACACTTAAATTGTAATTTGACTCCCTAACTTCCTCAGCAGGAACCAAACGTACGAACTCCGGATCTGAATCTTCTTTTAATATATATAGAAGCGTTTCAAGGTCTAATTTATTGCTTTTACCATTTTTGGATAGAATGAAATCTTTTGAATTAACCATCCTTATCTTTCTATAATTTTGAGTATTATGCCTTAGGATTATGATACAAGTAGGTATGGCAGTATGACTTAGCAATCCTATAGGCAAGGAAATTATGGTATCTATTTTATCTTGCTCGACTAGTCTTTTGCGTAGCTCATACTCATTACCTTCACGAAATAAAAAACCTTCGGATAAAACAGCGATAACTTTTCCATCAAAATTAATACTCTCAAGTCCTCTTTCTAATAAATACTGTTCAGAAGTAAAGTTCCTTAATCCAGAGCTTTGGTAATAATTATCGTTTTTGACTTTTAAACCAAAAGGTGGATTTGAAACAATCAGATCATAATGGTTTTGAGAAGGCCAATTTTTAATAGAATCTTCTAGTTGATATTCAATATTTCTTAAATAGTTTTGTCTTAAATTTCGATTACTTAGCAGTCTTAACATGCCTAGTGCCCAAGTGATTTCATTTAGTTCCTGAGCAAAATATTCTTGTCCAGAATCTAAAGATGAACCAAATGATGCAAGACCTGCAAAGGGGTTGTAAATTTTAGCGTAGCTTGGCACAGCGGCTAATTCCATAACCAACTTAGTGATTTCAATGGGAAGCAGAAATTCACCAGATCGCTTACCTTGGGATTCACCCAAACGATAGAGTAAATTTTCAAAAATTAATTCAAAATTGGCGCTTAGAACATACCTATCAATTTGGCCTAAACGATGAAAAAATTCCTCGAAATATTCGTTTTTGATATTTCTGATTATTGGCTCATATATTCTAAATATTCTTGAATAATAACCATCATTATTCAACGAGTTTTTCAATCTATTGATAATATTGTCCTTATTTGGACTATGACCATCAATAATGTCATCGTTATAGGTGGAAAGAAAAAACAATACTACATGGAAATGCTCAGTAGGAATTGCTGCTCTAAGAATATTAAAGCACTTCCAAATTTTATCGGAAATATATTTTACATCTTCACTTTCTCTATGGTCAAATTCCATAATAAACTATTTAAGTTTTACCTTACAAAGTAATAATTCAGATGCGTAGCTTAATTGCACAACTAATTAATATAATATTTATTCATTTCAATCACGTGCTCTTTTATTTCATTCTTGACAATTTCAGGAGAAATCACTTCCAAGTCCGCACCAAATGATAACAAGGTCTGATATAGTTCTCTGTTAGGGATAACCACGATGGTTATTGTCCTGTTTTCTGGATCTGACTTATCTACTTTTTGAGTTGCACCGTGGATTGGCTTTGTTAGAATATAATTTATTCTTTCAAATGAAAACCTGAGTTTGATTTCAACGGGGTTTAAGTCTTTATCCCTTGATACGCCAATAATCTCGTCAAAGTAGTCGCCCCAGTCAATATCATTTTGTATAATGTCCAAGTTTAATTCGCTGAAGCCTAAGATTCGATCTAAAGCTAAGGTTGTCACTCCATTATACTTAACTCCCTCTTGGTATCCAAACAAGAACCATCTGTTATTATACTGCTTAAGATGGTAAGGATGAATAATTCTTTTTGAACTTTTACTTTCTTTGAATGACTGATATTCGATTTCTAAAACTTTTTTTCTAACCAATTGATTATAAATTTTACCAACTAATGGTTGACCGGTATAATCTCTATTGCTTTGATAACTAATTAACCCCCTAAAATCTTCATGTACCAAATCGAATGCAGATTCAATTCTGGGGAATAGTTCATCTAGCCAATTAAATTCTTCACGATTGCGATATCTTGATAGAATTGATAAGGTCTCTGAAAGCTGTTCTTGATCTGATTTGTTAAGCAAGTGATTCCCAAGAGCGTACTCGGAACGTGAGTATTTAAAAATGGTTTTTTTTGTATCAAAAAGACCTTTTTGAAATACCGGGAACTCTTCCATGTCATAATTCCTACCTATCCCTTCTTCAATTTTCTCTTTTATATATTTAATATCGTTCTGAATAGTTTTTCTTGAAACACTATCATCAAGTGCTGCGGTAATGTGCTCTATTAATTTTTCCAATGTCCATTTAGCTGCAGGACTTGAAAAGCATTCGTCTAGAATTGTAATACGTTTCTGAAAATTTTTATTTAATGGCATTATCTTATTTAATGATTCTTAATAGCTAAATGTTGATTATACCAATTGAATCAACTGGGTCTTTAACCACTCAAAAGCAGCTTCTTGGTCATATTTAATTTCCGGTCGCAATAAAGCCTCCATATCTCCTGTAAAGTTGGGGTCAATTTCCTTTTCTTCGATATTCATGAGTAACTCTTTGTGACTTGGTGGTTTGCCTACAGAGAAGGCCATGTATTCCTTAAAGCATTTAAGAATAAGACCATAGTCTAACTCCAGATGCGATTTAGCAAAG
>TARA_R110002049_G_scaffold20953_1_pt1 | contig 14240 bp, 19 predicted proteins | sample TARA_R110002049 | Tara Oceans TARA_R110002049 (sample SAMEA4396941) | marine metagenome | biome: Polar Biome; feature: [SRF] surface water layer (ENVO:00010504); material: water (ENVO:00002006), including particulate matter (ENVO:01000060) such as... | depth 5 m | reverse complement strand
AGTAGTAACTCCGCTTATCATTTTTCTTCCGGCGTTTGCCATTTTCTTCTCCTTAATAACTTAACTTCTCTATTACTTATATCGTCATTTTACCAAAAATTCTTTAATCCATCAAGCCCAAATCAACTATTTTCTCAGAATAATCCCAAGTATTTTTACCCCCCCTACAGAGGGGTCACTGGGCAGCCCAGAATTGTTGTAAGTCCTTACAGTACAAGAACTTATATCGATTAGGATTCGTCGAAATCTGAATCACGTTCAGCGTCATAGCTATATAGGTCGCCCATATGGTCGTCGTAGCTTGTGAACTCTTCCGGCGTATAACTGTTTTCACAGTATAGGTCTAGTTCACTATCGACAGCTTCAAGCTCTAGCTCGATAGCTTGCAAATCTTCATCACTTGCATTTAGGTCTAGGTTTTCGATAGTCATAAGTAGTTCCTTTCGTTGAACTGTTTTGGTTTATTTCGCTGCGGCTTTGTTTACTTGTTAGCCGTTCAAGTGTCGGTGTTATACTGTTCGGCATCAGTTTTCGTCATGTCACGGTTTTTGACTCTATCGCCCAGCAGGGCTACCGTTTTAGTTTACAACATTGTATTAGTTCGTTTCTTGGTTAAAGGCTCAGGTCGTTGTTGTTTGTTATACTTAAATTTTATCATAAATTGGTCGGTTTGTCAAGCACAATCCATATTTTTTTGCAAGATTTCGCCAACTATTTCGTTGGCTTGTTCGTAGCTCAAATTGTGGTGGACTTCTATTCCACCTGTTGGGCTAGTGACATTCATTACTCTCATACTTGGTATGTATTCAAATGTGAAGTTGTGAATTGTAACTGTCTTAGTACCTTTAATCATTTTATTCTCTCTTTCGTTTACTTGTTTCTTATATCTAAATTGTATCATAAATTGGTCGCTGTGTCAAGCTCAATATGATTTATTTTTGAACTTTTTAGCATCTTTTTTTATCTTAATAAGTTAATCTCTATACTATTATTATCGTCATTATAGAGTATAATCTTTAACAAATCAAGCCCAATTACCAATTTTTTTGCAGAAAATGCAATATTTCTAATGTCCACCAAAGACCCGCAAAGGTCACAAGACCAAACACAAACAGACTGAGAATCCAGCCAAACTCATTTACTAAATCTCTAATCATCTTAATTCCTTTCAATTGCTTAACTTCTTATATGTTAAGTATACTATATTTATCGGCACTTGTCAAGCTCTACTTGAGTATTTTCTAGAAAAAAGGCAAAGTATTTTCCCCCCTCCGGTGGGGGGTCGCCGGGCAGCCCAGACGGGAGGTGGTAATATTACAATCCGGAACTTTTCACGTAATGTTTATCGAAATTCACTGGGTGGTATTCGCATCAGATTTTCAAAGCTAATAAAAGTGGTCGTTTGATTTTAAAATTTTGACCACCCTCATTATAAAAGTGGTCGTTTGCCTAGAAAACCCTTGGGTAATAGTCTTCCTAATCCTTCTCGACTGGCCCCCACTTCGCCCCTTTTGAGATATTGTCTGTCGCCCAGAGTGGTTGCAAATTGGTATAATGGTTGCTGCCACCTTTTGATAGAGGCATAATATGATCTATATGCCATCCCTCCAGTCCATAATTCTCCCAAGTCATCCCATCTTTGAATTGACTCTCCATATGTTCCTTAAGCTCCCCATACGTGCACCCTAAGTTTTCACTAGAGCTGTTGAGATCCTCACCATTCATCGCATACCTCACGGCTCTCCTACAATGCTCCCTCATGTTCTTAGCAAGCCGGTATTCTGTATTTTCTCGTATTTGTTTTCTCTGCCACTTTGCCTCGACTTCTTTTCCTCCGTTGTAGTATGTCTTCTTCCGCCAGATCTTGTTTCTAGAGTCCGAATTTCTGCAATCTCTACATATTCCTCGTCTAGCGTGCATACCATTAGGTCTCACCTGCAGATGGTACCCCTTTTCCTTTGGTTTATCTTCCCCGCACTTATTGCATGTTCTTAATTCCATTAACTTTACTTCTCACCCCTATTAACAACTCCGCATATTCCCCGTCCCGGCTTCTTTGTAATACCTAGCTTCTGTCGTACTTTTCTAATAGCATCCAAAGTAACCAATCGCCCAGCATGAGCAGTTAAGTAATCCGCCATCTCCGCATCTTTCATAGCCGCAGCATTCGCCCGGATAAAGTCTTTTTCATCTTCGCTCCATTTTATATTCATTTTATCTTCCTAAAAGTGGTTGTTAGTGTATATAATATTGTATATGCAATAAATTGTTTATGTTCAAAAAAACTGGAGATTATAATGGACGATGCTGATTTCGTTAAATCTGAATTAAAAGTAACCGCCGCCCAAGAGCTTGAAGATGAGGTAATGGCAGAACTTGAGGAAGATCTGGAGGAGAAGCCTATTGCCTCCCTACTAAACAAAGAGGATAATGAAGATCAAGACAATCAAGAGGAGGAAGACACTGATGAAACTTAAAATAATCTATACAGGAGATCCCACTGAAACAAAGGTGGTCGATTCCGACACAGGTGAAGAGGTAGGGGGCATACACAGTATTGAAGTGAGTATTGATGCTTTTGCTGGCTATGCCTCTCTTATCTTACAAGACTTTCTTCTAGAAGTAGACAATATAGAGGGAGAGGTTGTTGAACCACAAGAACTTACCGAATGATGCAAGTGAGATTATAGAACGTATAGCAACAAGGCTAGGACAAAAGTTCAGGTTCGGCTACCATACTCTCGATGACATGAAACAACAAGCAGCCCTGTTCGCTTGGGAAGGTATTAATGATTCTTGGGATCCAGAAAGGCCCCTTGAAAATTTTCTTTGGATACATGTTAGAAATCGCCTTTACAATTTTAAACGCAACAACTATGGTAGACCAGAAAAGCCATGTGACTCATGTCCCTTATATGTTAACAAAGAATGCACTAAGTTTGACGATAAGTTAGACTGTAACCTATATAAAGGCTGGATGGATAGAAATGCTGCTAAAAGAAACCTTATGAGCTCTTATAGTACTATTTATGAGAAAGAAGAAGAGTCAAGTGCTCTCGATGATCTTTTCACCCGAGACATTATAAACTTACTAGATGAGGAATTACACGTCCAGTTTAGAGAAGACTGGATAAGATTTACTAATAATCTAAAACTTCCAAAAATAAGAAGAGAGCGGCTTTTAGAAGAGATAGTCATTGTATTAAAGGAGAACGGCATTGACCCAAGTGAACAATAGTACAGGAAGAAAGAGGGGGAAACTCTCAAATGGCGAAATGGATTACATTAGGCAGAATTGTTTTGATTTGTCTATTGATGAGATAGCGGAATTTCTAAATAGGACGGATGGACCTATCCGGCGGTTTATTGACAAGGAAAATCTTAAGGCGCGAAATATGACGGACGATGAACATTTATTGGTTCATATTAGGGGTCGTTATTATTATCAGGAACTTAAGAAGCAGTTTTCAGATGGAGAGATTATTTTCTTTGAACATCAGTGGATTGATTATTTTAAGCAGTTTGGTGAGGATGTTACCCATACGGAGGAAATGCAAATCCTAGAGGTTATCAGGACGGAGGTTCTTATTAATCGTGGAATGGAAGACCGGCAGGAGGTCATTCAGAACATTGCCAGATTAAACAAGCTTATTGACGATGAGATTCGTAAACCTGAAGCTATGCAGGACACTCAGGCTATCTCAAGTTTCCAGACGCAACTAGGCGCTGCCTTCGCTTCTAAATCTGCTTATATTAATGAACATGAAAAACTTCTAACTAAGAAGGAGCGGTTGCTGAAGGACTTGAAGGGTACTAGAGAACAGCGTAAGCGGAACTCGGAGGACGCTAAGACAAACTTTTCATCTTGGTTAAAAGAGCTTGATACTCCTGAGGTTCGTAAGCGTGAAGGGATGGACATGGAAGTGAATAGAATTGCGGCGAACAAAGCAGTAGACGAATTAAAAGAATATCATGAATATGAGGATGGAAGCGTAGACCAACCTTTCTTAAATGCGGACACTATTAAAGACGAGGAAAAACAATGAGCAAGAAAGCAATTGTGACGGGAGCGACTGGACAAGATGGGTCTTATTTAATTGAGTTATTATTATCTAAGGACTATGAGGTTATTGGACTTAAAAGAAGGACGAGTACGGCGACGTTAGAGAGGATTAAGCATATTGATTCTGATAATCTGACAATTGAGGAGTTTGAGATATCTGACTCCGGCTCTGTTTACTCTGCGGTAGAGAGGCACAAGCCAGATGAGATTTATAACCTTGCTGCACAATCACATGTAAAAACTTCTTTCGATCAGCCGAATTATACCTTTCAGGCGAACACAATAGGTGTAATAAACTTTTTAGAGGGGGTTAGGCGATTTTCACCAAACACAAAGTTCTATCAGGCGTCAACAAGTGAGATGTTTGGTAAGTCAGTCAGTCGAAACAAGGTCAGTGCATGGGGCGAAGAGAAGTGGGAGACATATCAGGATGAGAATACCTCCTTCCAACCACAAAGCCCATACGCGGCAGCCAAGCTAGCCTCACACCACATGGTAAGAAACTATAGAGAGGGATATGGAATCTTCGGTGCCTGCGGTATCTTGTTTAATCACGAGAGCGAAAGACGTGGAGAAAACTTTGTTACCCGCAAGATTACTAAGTGGATAGCCAGTTTTGTAAGTTGGACAGACTCCACAGGTTTGGACGGAGACAATTATACCTTTAGTGAGAACAGTATTCATAAGGGCAACGAGAAGTTCCCAAAGTTAAGGCTAGGCAATGTAGACGCATATAGGGACTGGGGACATGCCTCTGACTATGTTAATGCAATGTGGCTGATGCTACAGCAGGAGGAACCGGATGACTATGTGATAGCGACAGGCGAGACACATAGCGTTCGTGAATTTTTAGATAAGGCTTTTCAATATATTGGAATTTCCAACTACGAAGATTTCTTTGTAATTGACGCAGAGTTTTATCGTCCTTCAGAAGTCGAATATTTAAGAGGAAGACCAGACAAGGCAGAATCAGAGCTTAACTGGCAACGAGAAGTTAGTTTTACAGATCTTGTACGCAGAATGGTGGAGAGCGATATCAATGGCGAAGAGAAGACGGAGAGGGTGGCGCAAAAAGTCAAATTCATTCCGTAGAGGGAGGAATTATGGAGACCCAGCATACGCAGGCTTTAGAAAAGCAGTCCGTAAGAGAGATGGCAGTAAGTGCCAGTTTCCCGGATGTAGCTCTAAGTCTAGACTCGAAGTCCATCACATCAAGAAGTGGGCTAGTCACCCGTCTATGAGGTACGACATAAACAATGGTATAACACTATGCAAGAAGTGTCACGAAATGACGCAGGGTAATGAAGAGGTATATGAGCCAATGTTCTTTAAAATTTTAGAGTGGAAAGCTTTACAGAGATTGAAAAAAAGAGATGAGTAGGTTCAAAGTCATACGTGACACAAGAGAAAAGAAAGGCCATGGCTGGTGGTTCGAAGAGGACGCCTACTGCATTGGTACTGATGTTACCAAAGTAGACATAGGAGACTATACCATTGAAGGCAAAGAGCATCTCCTATGTATAGAGAGGAAAGAGAGTGTTTCTGAGTTCGCAGGAAACTGTGGAGAAAAGAGATTCTTTCGGGAGCTAGATAAGATGCAAACCTTTCCTCATGCCTTCCTTCTTCTTGAGTTTCATTGGGCAGACATAGAACGGTATCCTCACGGATCAAGCATTCCCAAGAAGATGTGGAACTCTTTACGAATCAAAGGGAAGTATATGGGGAGGGTAATTTCCACCATACAGATAGAAAGAGGAGTCCACGTAATAGCGTGTGGAGACAAGAAAAGAGCCGAGGAAATGGCATACCTAATAATGAGAAGGGTGCATGAGCAGTATGAAAAAGAACACTGAGATTTCCATATTAGAAACAATAAATGACAATGACAATGCTTGGCTAGGTGTCACAGAGGACGATCTTGGCGATTTTAAAAATCCGATGGAAGACTTAACCTCACACCAGAGAGAGAACTTACATTTACATATTCTTTCTATAATGAAAAATCCAGAATATTTTCAATGGACAGTAAAGAGGCTCTTCAATATTGAGTTACTTCCAGTTCAAACAGGAATACTAAGAGAGCTGTGGAAAAGGGCGTTTCCGATGTATATCGCAAGTCGTGGCTTTGGTAAATCCTTCTTGCTAGCCGTTTATTGTATATTAAGGTGTACTTTAATTCCGGGTACGAAGATTGTTATTGTTGGTGCTGCTTTTCGTCAGTCTAAAGTCATCTTTGAGTATATGGATACAATATGGCGTAACGCTCCTATCTTACAGAGCATTTGCTCAGACAATAGCGGACCGAGAAGAGATGTGGATAGATGTACTATGAGGATTAACGATAGCTGGGCAATGGCAGTTCCTTTAGGAGATGGTAGTAAGATTCGTGGTTTGCGTGCCCATACAATTGTTGCCGACGAGTTCAATTCTATTCCTACTCATATTTACGAAACTGTTGTTGCTGGTTTTGCTGCTGTGTCTAGCGATCCAACCCAGAATGTCAAGGATGCTGCGAAGAGAAAGAAGATGAAGGACGATGGAACTTGGGAAGAGGTTATGGAAGAAGAGTATGGGGACAGAAAAGGGAACCAGTCTATTATTTCAGGAACGGCAGGATATGCCTTTGAACCATACGCCAACTATTGGAAGAAATATAAATCAACCATTCAAACAAGGGGAGATTTTAAAAAGGTTGCAGAACAGATGGGAGAAGACCCAGATGATATCCCAGACTATATGAGAGAGTTAGATTGGAAGAATTTTTCTGTTATGAGGATCCCTTACGACCTTATACCCGAAGGGTTCATGGATGCTCAACAGGTCGCCAGAGCAAGAGCTACCATGCATAATGGTATTTATCAGATGGAATATGGGGCTTGCTTTACAGACGATAGCCAAGGGTTTTTTAAGAGAAGCCTAATCCATTCATGTGTTGCTGACGACCATAATTGTGCCAAGTCAAACTGGGCCCCTTGGTGTCCAGAGCCATTTGATCCGTTGACAAGGGGTAATCCAAAGATGTCATATGTTATGGGTATAGACCCTGCCTCTGAACAGGATAACTTTGCATTGGTTATTTTAGAAATTCACCCGGAACACCAGAGAGTTGTATATAGTTGGACAACGAACAAGAGAGACTTCGCGGGAAGAAAGAAGATGGGCCTTACTGATAGCAGTGACTACTATAGTTTTTGTTCTAGAAAAATTAGAGATTTACTTAAAATATTTCCCTGCGGCAGAGTAGGCATAGACTCCCAAGGTGGAGGCTTTACAATTGCTGAAGGCTTAAGAGACTTGGATAAATTGAAGCCCGGAGAACGACCTATATATCCTATCATTGAAGATAAAGAAAAAGATACAGACAACTTACCCGGAGATCACATTCTTGACCTTGTTAATTTTGCAAAAGCAGATTGGACAGCACAAGCCAACCATGGGATGAGAAAAGACTTTGAAGACAAGGTATTATTGTTTCCCAGATTTGATACCCTTAGCCTTAGCCTTATGTCTGAAAAAGATAAGATCTTTTTTGACGAAATGAAACAAAAAACAGGAGAAAGTAATGCCCTTCGACTCTATGATACATTAGAGGATGCTGTTATGGAGATAGAGGACTTGAAAAGCGAATTATCTACTATCGTAATTAGTGTAACACAGTCAGGACGAGAAAGATGGGATACTCCAGAGATTAAGCTTGAAACAGGAAAAAAAGGCAGAATGAGAAAGGACCGCTATAGCGCCCTTGTCATTGCCAACATGATAGCTCGATCAGAGAGATTCATTGTTCCTCCTCCAGCTTATGAGAGCATAGGTCGTGCAGCAGGACCCTCTGATGGACATATGGGACAGAGCATGTATGTCGGTCCAGACTGGGCTAAAAATCTGAACCAAAATATTTGCTTTAAGATAACTAAGAATCAATAATAAATGGTGTAATAATCAATAGGTATTGTTTAGACCTCAATACACATTGGAGAAAACAGTGGCAAAAAGAAAATACCCTCGAAGTCAAGATGTAAATGTTCCAGATTCCTCAGCTTATGTTAGCTGGGACTCTGACGATCCAAAGACAAGAGCCTCTGCTATTGAAAAATATGGGGAAGCTGTTGCTGATTTTGGATATGCAAGTCTAGGCTCTAGGACTAGGGATTTTTCTGACCTCACTTCCAATGTTAGTGGTCGCCCCGGACTAGGGCAGGCAGATTTCGATTGGTTCCGTCCCGGTCAGTCAGTACCCACAAAAAGTAAGGATATCATTTCCTTTGCTCGCAGTTCTTATCGTAGAATAGGGCTTATCCGTAACGCTATCGACTTAATGGGAGATTTTGCGTGTCAGGGTATTCGATTGGTTCATCCCAACCCAAGAGTTGAAAAATTCTTTAATGACTGGTTCAGTCGTGTTAGAGGTAGGTTTGTTTCTGAGAGAATCTGTAACCTATTATTTCGTGAAGCGAACGTCCCTATTAGAATGAAAACTGCAAAGCTTAACAAGCAAAAAAGACTTAGTATGCAAAAATCTGTGGCTTCTCCAGATATGCAAGCTGTAATAAATGATAAAAGATTTCAAAAGGGTGAACTTCCTTGGCAATATATTTTTCTTGATCCCATTTTAGTTGACCCAGTGGGTGGGGCTATATCTAATCTAATAGGCAACAAGCTCTATAGGATGCAGATACCTAACCATCTTAAACGGGAAATCCAGAGACTACAAGCTAGCCGTAAGCCCGCAGATGCAATAGTCCTTAGCCAAATACCAGAAGACGTACTAAGAGCAGCACAAACGAACGAGGGGATTATTCTGCCTCCAGAAAAAACCTTTATGCTCCACTACAAGAAGGACGACTGGCAAGAATGGGCAGATCCTATGACCTATGCATGCTTCAAAGATCTCCTTCTTTATGAGAAGCTTAAGCTAGCTGATGAAGCGGCGCTTGACGGTGCTATTTCAAAAATTAGAGTATGGAAACTTGGTAGCTTAGATCACAAGCTAGCTCCAACGTCAGCAGCTGCCTCAGCTCTTGGGGATATATTAGGGACTAACGTTGGTGGTGGAACAATGGATATTGTTTGGGGTCCTGATATTGAACTTATTGAAACCGGAACAGATGTCCAAAGGTTCTTAGGTGAAGAAAAGTACAGACCAACCCTCATGGCTATTTACGCTTGTCTTGGAATCCCTCCAACTCTTACTGGAACTTTTGGTGCCTCTGGAACGACTAACAACTTTATCTCTTTGAAAACTTTAACAGAGAGACTCAATTATGTTAGAAATATTATTTTAGAATTCTGGAATGAGCAAGTAAAGATAGTCCAAGATGCAATGGGCTTTCGTTTCCCCGCTCAGATCGAATTTGACTTTATGTATCTAGACGATCCAGCTGCAATGACTCAGCTTATGATAAATTTAGCAGATAGAAACGTAATTAGTGATGAGTTTGTTCAGCGAAACATCAAGGCCAATCCCGGAGTTGAAAGAAAACGCTTGTTTAACGAGAAGAAAAGAAGAAAGAGCGGCGCTATGTCAGAAAAAATTAGTCCATTCCATTCTGTTGATAAAGACTTCGCTCTCGAGAAGATAGCTCTGCAGACGGGTATCTCTACCCCTTCGGAGGTCGGTTTAAAGCTTGACAATAAGAAAAAAGGAGAAGAATCTGCCTTGGAGATGAGAAGACCCACAGAGAAAACAGGACAAAACTTCCCTCCCTCTAAAGAAAAGAAAACCAACCCAAATGGCCCGGGAAGACCTAAGAACACAAGAGATACTAAACCTAGAGAGAGAAGAACTTTCAAACCGAAACAGAAAGCTGCCATAGAGATATGGGGCAAAGAAGCACAAGAGAAAATCTCAGAGGCTTTGAACTCTGCTATGCTGGAGGGCTTTGGCAAGAAGAATATGAGAAGCTTGAATAGCGAAGAGACAAGTCAAGCAGAGATGATGAAGTTTGAAATATTATGTAATCTTGAACCGGGAGAAGATCTTTCTACAGATACTATATTCGCAGCCGTGAATAGAGACTGTGAATCAGATATCCACAATTCATTCAATTCTTGGATTACTGAAGCCTCAGAACAAATAGGCAGACGCCTTAGTATCGAAGAGATTAGAAACTTAAGAGTAGCTTTCTATACCGACTTCAAATCTTAGTGGTTTTATTGAACCGCTTATTTTTGGTGTAAATAATTTATAAGAGGTAAATTTATATATGAACGATATTATTATATTCGACGCAGAGCGAGAAGACGGAATTGAAGAGAGAATTAGCTCTCAGGCTTCTCTTGCATATGTGTCTCAACTATGCCCAGCAGACGCGGCGGAGGATAACAAATCCTTCAAGCCCCTGAATAAAGATCTTTTAGAAGATATCAGAGCGACAGCCGGAGATAAAGATGGAGACGTGTATAGAACCTTCTCTATCTTGGTTAGTACTTCTTGGAATAAGAATGACGATGTTTTTGCCAAGAACGAAGTCTGGGCCTCTAGAAAAACACCAACATATAAACCAGCCAACTTGGAACACGATGAAAAACAAATAGTTGGAGGGATTATCGGTACTTGGCCGGTAGACAGTGAGTATAAGCTTATAGCTGAGGATTCCAATCCTGACTCGCTTCCGGATACGTACCACCTTTTAGTGTCTTCTGTAATTTATAATCAATGGCAAGATCCAGATTATCAAACCAGAGCAGAAGATTTAATTAACAAGATTAAAGACGGGCAAATGTTTGTCTCGATGGAATGTCTCTTTAGAGGTTTTGATTATGCGATTGTCTCCCCCGACAATAAGAATCATATCATAGCAAGATCGGAAGAGACAGCCTTCTTGAGTAAATATTTAAGAGCCTATGGTGGAACAGGTCAATATGAAGACCACAAGGTAGGAAGACTTTTGAAAAATATAACATTTTCTGGAAAAGGCTTTGTCGAAAGACCAGCTAATCCGGACAGTATTATCTTTGATAAAGACTCCAGCTTTGATTTCACCAACGCATCCCGCACAAAAAATTTGTTTTCCTGCGATAATGGTGTATCTATTAAAGTAGGAAATGATGTATTTTCTGAAACGAACTCACAGGAGAATCTTGATATGTCAAATGATATTTTGAATGATCAGATCCAAGAGCTCAAAGAAGCCCTAGCTAACGTTAAAAATGAGAATAAAGAGCTGTCTGTAAAAGTTGCAGAAGCAAACATTGGAAAATGGGAAGATCAAGTTGCTGAATACAAGCAACAGGTTGAAACTATTTCTAGTACTCTCACCGAAACAAGCGAAGAGCTTTCTGGTACGCAGGCAAAGATTGAGGAACTAGAGGAGTCTCTAGCAACTGAGTCGGAAGCTCGCACCGCAGCCGAGGGTTTAATCAAAGAGATGGAAAGTGAAAAGTCTTTAGTCGAGCGAAAATCTCAACTTATAGAGGCTGGCCTTTCCGAAGAAGAAGCACTTGCTAAACTCGAAGTTTTTGGAAGTCTTTCTGATGAACAATTTGAAGCTGTAGCTGAAACCATTAAGGAAGCTGCGGGAGAGAATCCGTTCTTAAAGAAGAAGAAAGAAGAAGACGAAGAGAAGAAAAAGGCTGAAACAAAAAGCTCTGCTGAAAGCGATGACGCTGAAGCGAATGAGCCTAAAGACACTAGCGAAGAAGAAGCAGAAGCTGAAGAAGCAGAAGCAGTCGATGAAGAAGTTCTTGAGACTGCCGCCGTTGAAGAAGCTGTTGATATGAGTGTGTCCTCTGAGGAATCAGAAGACGAAATTGCTCCTGTCCGCGCATCTCTTCGAGAGTGGGTAAACAATAACGTTCTCAAAACAGAACAAGGAGAATCCGTATAATGGCACTTAAACCAGATAGAGTTGAACACCTCACTGATCTTAGTTTCTTTATGAATGAAACTGGTGACAGAGGTGGGATTGTAACCTATAGAATTGCAGCTGCTGCCTCTGGGGCGGCTATGGACGACGCTAATGCGCTTGTTGGATCTCCTACGGGAGCCGTAGCATTTGACTTACTCAATAGTCAGAAACCTGCAGGTCTATTATTGAATGATGTTGTAAATCTCGACCTTACACGACAACACATTAATTTCCACAAGGACGAAGTCCAAAAAGGAAGTAAAGTATTGTTGCTCAAGAGAGGGACCGTTGTTACCAATAATATTTCTGGCACTCCAACTGCCGCGAATATTGGTGCAACTTTGTACTTCAACTGTGATGGATTCTTATCGACAAATAGTGGTAGTACCGCTGTTGGCCGATTGCTTTCCATCAAAGACGCAGACGGGTACGCAAAAGTAGACATCGATATAACTTGGTAATTTAAACAGAAAACTAGGAGATTAAATAATGGCTAACAGAAATTATTTCGAGCCTACTCCCGAGATGGACCAACTGCTTCGTCAGGCTGGTTCTTTAAATCGGGAGGAGTCTCTTGCCGCTACAGCCGAGCTTGCAAAAGCTTTAGAAACACCTTTACGTAAGGGTGTAATGAGTGGCAATATTTTGGATGGCATCTTTGAAGCTATCCGACTCGCACCCGGAGCCAGTACCGAATTCCCATTGGACTTCATCGCTCCCGGAACTGAAAAAGACTTTGTAGCTTACACGATTCCTAATCATGGACGCATTCCAGAACGTCATGTAGAAGGCGATTACGTCATGGTTCCGACCTATGATGTTGGTGCTTCTATTGACTATCTGTTGAAATATGCTCGTGATGCACGATGGGATGTTGTAGGCCGCGCTATGCAGGTAATGGAATCTCAATTTACTAAGAAAATGAATGACGACGGATGGCACACAATTTTGAGTGCTGGCGTTGATCGTAATATCTTGGTATATGACAATGATGCCGCCAATGGAACTTTTTCCAAGAGGCTTGTGTCATTAATGAAGACTGTTATGCGTCGTAATGGCGGTGGTAACAGCTCCTCAATCAATAGAGGTCAAATGACAGACATGTTCCTTAGTCCAGAAGGTATCGAAGATATCCGTAACTGGGGTGTGGACGAAGTAGATCCTGTCACTCGACGAGAGCTTATCACTCAAGATGGTGGCCTGCTCTTGCGAATCTTCCAAGTAAACCTCCATGATTTGGATGAGCTTGGCGATGGTCAAGAATACGAAGGTTACTATGAGAATGATCTGAGCGGAACTCTTCCTTCTGGCGATAGTGAAATTGTCGTTGGTTTAGACTTGCGCAACACAGATAGCTTCGTAATGCCAGTTCGGCAAGAAGTTCAGATTTTCGAAGACGATACACTTCATCGTCAACGAAGAGCTGGTCTCTACGGATGGGCAGAGCATGGCTTTGCAGTTCTTGACAACCGAAGAGTATTATTGGGCTCGTTCTAATAAAACTTTTTATATGAACACAAGTCGCCTTTAGCGTCCGACGTGGGGCTGAAGGCGGCTTTTTTTTATACACAATAAAGGGAACTTCCTATGTCTGCGATGTCGCATTATTTAGAGTCTGGTCTTATAGGTCATATCTTTAAAGAAATAACATTTAGTAGCCCAACAGGAATCTATATAGGTTTAGTTGGCAATTATAGTTCAGGTTCCCTTGAGAGTGGCCTGTTTACTCAGGAACTAAGCGGAGGATCATATGTCCGTGTTTCTGGAGGTCCGGGAACAACCTATTGGGCAGAGCCAGCAAGTTCTGGACAAACACACAATCTATCAGCACTTCAATTCCCGACAGCCACTTCAGATTGGGGATATGTTTCTGGCGTTTTTGTAGCAGACGCAGGGGGAGCAGAGGCTAATATTCTTCTATATGGTCAATTATCTAGTGCTAAAAATGTTACCAACGGAGACACCTTCTCGTTTGCTAGTGGCGACCTTGATATATTTTTTAAATAGGAAGGGGAATTGCTAAGCAATGTTTTCAGTAAAAGATAGGGTGAAGCAAGGGACGGCCACTGAGGGCTTAAGCAACATAACTTTTAGCAGCTCTTTTGATGGGTACCAAGACTTCTCTTCTCTGGGTGGCAACGGAACTCAGACATTCTATGCTATAGAAGAATCAACCAACTGGGAAGTTGGCATAGGAACGTACATCACTGTCCCATTTGAGGGATTTACTAGAGATACCATTATAGACAGTGCTAGTGGAGCAGGGAATAAGATCTATCTTTCTGGTGCTGCAACTATATTTGTTACATACCCGGCCTCTGGATCTGTCT
>TARA_R110002049_G_scaffold35037_6_pt1 | contig 14249 bp, 10 predicted proteins | sample TARA_R110002049 | Tara Oceans TARA_R110002049 (sample SAMEA4396941) | marine metagenome | biome: Polar Biome; feature: [SRF] surface water layer (ENVO:00010504); material: water (ENVO:00002006), including particulate matter (ENVO:01000060) such as... | depth 5 m | reverse complement strand
CGGAAGCGTGCGATCAGCCACTTTAACAAGACCGTGATGAATCACGCGGGATACCAGTTGACGGCTATGGCCGCACTGAGCATTGTGGTGAAGAAAAACAGGTATGTCCCCATTTTTGTCCCCCATTTTCGATACCGGAAGCGAAATGCAGCCGTTGGTCTAATGTTAGAAGAATGGGTATGTGATTTTCGACCCACGGACATGACTGATGACTGACTACTTTGTTCAGGCGTTTATCTACCTGGTGGCGGCGGTAATAGCGGTGCCACTGGCCAGACAGTTCGGGCTGGGGTCGGTACTCGGTTACTTGGTGGCCGGTGTGGTCATAGGACCGGTGACAGGACTGGTGGGCCAGGAGGCCCTCACTCTTCAGCATTTTGCTGAGTTCGGCGTGGTAATGATGCTGTTCCTGGTGGGGATGGAGCTTGACCCCAAATCCCTTTGGGCCATGCGGGTTCGGCTGCTCGGTCTTGGCGGCCTGCAGGTCACACTGACTGCAGCCGCCGCCACCTGTTTTGCCTGGTTCCTGGGGATGGCCTGGCAAACAGCCGTGGCGGTAGGGTTTCTCTTCTCCCTTTCCTCAACAGCGATTGTCTTGCAGACACTTACCGAAAGGGGGCTAGTCAAAACCGAAGGTGGGCAGAGTGCCTTCTCAGTGCTGCTTTTCCAGGACATTGCGGTGATTCCCATGCTGGCCGTCATCCCGCTGCTGGCCGTGTCCGCAATGTCCGGTAGTGGCAGCGAGGGCGGGCATAGCAGCCTCAGCCTGGTTGAGAACCTGCCGGGCTGGGCGCATGGGCTGGCCGTTGTCGGTGCGATCGTGATCGTGATTATCTGTGGCCATTACCTGAGTCGGCCGCTGTTCCGCTACGTGGTGCGATCCGGCATGCGGGAAGTATTCACCGCCGCGTCCCTGATGCTGATTATCGGCATCGCGGCGCTGATGAGCTTGGTGAATCTGTCGCCGGCGCTCGGCGCATTCCTGGCCGGTGTGGTCCTCGCCAACAGCGAATTCCGGCACGAGTTGGAAGCCAATATCGAACCTTTCAAGGGGCTGCTGCTAGGGCTTTTCTTCATGACCGTAGGCGCGGGAATCAATTTCGGCGTTCTGGCGGCTTCTTGGGATACGGTCTTTCTTCTCGCCCTGGCGGTTATCATTGGCAAGACGCTGATTCTGTTTGGCCTGGCTTTCGCATTCGGCATCCGCGGCAGTGAAGGCTGGTTGTTCAGCCTCGGGCTGGCCCAGGCCGGTGAGTTCGGGTTCGTGCTGCTGACCTACAGTACCCAGAACCAAGTTATCCCTGCAGACACCGCTCAGGTGCTGTCACTGGTGGTGGCCCTGTCCATGTTCCTGACACCGCTGTTGTTCATTGTCTATGACCGGGTGGTGCTGCCGCGCTATCAGAAGGCTTCCAATGAAGAAGCAGAGCCGGATGAGATAGAAGAGCAGGCCCCGGTGATCGTGGCAGGGGTCGGCCGCTTCGGACAGATCGTGTGTCGTTTGCTTCGCGCCAACAACATTCCCAGCGTAGCCCTGGACCATGCTCTGGATCAGATCGAAAATCTGCGCCTGATCCAACTGAAAAGTTACTTTGGCGACGCCACCCGCATCCAGCTACTGGAAACCGCCGGCATTGCCGAGGCACGCCTGCTCGTCGTCGCCATCGATGACCGCGACCGGGCCGTGAGCCTGGTGCGTCACGTCAAACAGCTTTACCCGGAGGTTTGGATACTGGCCCGCGCCTTCGACCGCGGCCATGGTTACGAGCTGCGTGAAGCCGGCGCCGACGATGTGGTGAGCGAAACCTATTACTCCGCCCTGAAACTCGGCGGCGATGCCCTCACTGCCATGGGCGTCCACCCAGAACGCGCCCGCCGAATGACTCAATCCTTTGTCGCCAGCGAAAAAGCCAACGAAGACCAATTGTTCAGCGCCTGGCGCAACATCGAGGAAGGCATCCACTTCAGCCCGCGCTACGGGGAGCTGTTCATGAAACTGGACGAGTCACTGGGGCACGCCATGCGGGAAGACGCACGGCAAATCGAGGACGAAGCACCGGCGTGGACCCCACCGAGGAACAACGGCTGATCACTAAAACAGAATTGTCAGCGCTTATTCGCTTCCTGGTTGCGGCGTCGCTGCCGGTAGCCGTAAGTAGCGTTTCTGACGGTTTCTTCATCTTCCAGTCCGGCCCCCAGGGCGCCAGCGATAGTGGCAACCGAAGTCGCGAGCCAGGCAAGAGTGGTGTAATCGAGAAGACTGGCCCCGTGATCAAGTTGCGCTTCCAGCATGTTGGCCGGAATGAAAACGAGGACCGTGAAACAGAAAAGGCCCAGCAGGATCACGTAATAGAATACGACCCCGGCACTCAGCGTCAGGACAGTGACCGTGTTATAGAGCCGAACCAGACGTGGTGATCGGGCGTTTTTTATCGGTTCCCAAAGCGTGTGGGCAATAATGATCCAGGCAATCATCGACACCATGGCCACTCCCATCAGCAGAACAAGGCGTGGCCGGCCATAATTGGCGCTGAGCTGCCAAAGGGTGGGAAACACCAGACCATAGGCGCCGGTCGCGAACGCGACGGCGATGACGCGCTTGAAAGCAGGAAAGATGGTCGAGGGGCGGTTGGCGCGCACCATGCCTGCCAGGATGCGAAGGTTCCCGTTGATCCACGAATCGGCAATGAAGCGCACGTCAAAGGACTCTCCCTCGCCCGATAGCGTTAGCCGACGTATCGGAAACAGCTTCTCGTAGAGGTGCCTGCCCAATAGTTGCCGCGCACCTTTGCCACGCAGACTCTCGTGGACTTTATCGGATTGCTGGGTACGCTGCTCCTGACGAGTACGGTCCTCTTCGGAACTGCCATGGTGCAATTCGTTGACCAGTTGCAGGATCGCTTCGTTCAGGCGACGACGTATTGCGGTAATGCCGAAGGCAGGCAATGAAATCATCGCAACGCCATGCACCGTGCTGGTTTCAGCGATTACGAAGCGCCCGTCCTTAAAGATCGGCAAATCGGTAATGCAGATCGCGTAGTCCCACTGCTGGTCCCGCTTATACTCGAGAATACTCCCAATAATATCGTTGGAAGCCTCTGCAGCACCGATCAACGGATCGACGATCAGTTGCACCTCCCAGTTCAACCGGTCATCGACGTAGTTGGCCAGAAGTTCGGGTAACTGGTCGATTACCTTTTCGGCCATCTCAGCGGACATCTCCGGAGCAGGTACTAGGCCCACCACTTTTCGGCATGGGTTAACCGTCTGGATCCCTTCTGCTGCGGGCTGCTTGGTGTAGACCTCGTTTTGAGCCTTGGTCATAAGCGCTCCTTGACGACGTAGCTAGCGGACTTAGGAGTGGGACCCTGTAAAGCCCGCCTAGTATATCCAAGCTTAGATGAAGATTAGCATAGCGCGACTCTCGCTATAGTCATTGGAGAAATTGAAACCAAAAATTGAAGCCGGGTCCCATCAGCCGGCCTTGCTCGCTGCCCTACCCCTACCCCAAGAGATTAGATGACTGGGTCCATTAAATGCTGGCATCCCTACTGGACGCTCCACGATTACCCCATTCCGCGCTTCAGCCGGTAGATCGTATTAAGACTTTTACAACGCCGTGGAATCGTCGTGGGCATGCCTGATCCGACGAACTCTCCACCAGATCGACAGCATCACGACGGGTACCAGTACCGACATCACCGGTGTGGCAACATCGTAAATGAATGGAATTCCCTTCAGGAAATAGCCTGAAAGACTCACGACGTAATACGAAATTGCTGCCACAGACAGCCCTTCAACCGTTTGCTGAAGACGCAATTGCAGCTTGACCCGGTTGTTCATCGACGCCAGCAAGTCCCGATTCTGGCGTTCCAGTTCGACATCGACCCAGGAGCGCAGCAGTGAGATGTTTCGGGTCAGTTCGTCGGAGAGCTTGGCCTGGCGCTCTTTAACCGAAAGGCAGGTTCGCATCGCAGGAGCAATACGACGCTGAAGAAAATCCCGCCAGGTAAAGTATCCGGACACCCCCTCTTCCAATAGCGCTGCCAACCTCTCTTCAACGATCTCGTAGTAAGCCCGGCTGGCGCCAAATCGATAGAGATTCGCAGCAACGCAGGCCTCCAACTTTGCCGCCAAACTGGTCAGTTCTGACAGAAGGAGGTGGTTGTCACGCCGCGCTTCCGAGTTCGTCGACATCTCATCAGTCATCATGGCCAGTTGTGACTCCATGCTTCGCAGCTCCTTCGTCATTGACCTAGTCAACGGCAACGACAATAAGGCCAAAGTCCGATAGGTCTCAATCTCCAGAAGACGTTGCGCCAGCGCACCTGCTCGCGCGGGTTTCAAATCACGCGCAAGGATCAGGATGTGCGTCAGGCCGTCGTCATCCTGTCGGAAATCGGTCAGGATGGCAGCGTTCCCACTTTCTACTAGCGAGTAACAAAGGCTGGAAGTATCGAAGCGATCTACCTCCTTCTCAGTATCTGAATTCCATGGAAGAAAGGTCAGGCGCACGCCCGATACCACCGGGCCTGGAGGGATGAATCCATGCTTGAACGGATTCTCGCCGCATGGTTCTCCGGTTTCGGGATCAAGCTCGGCACACCACAGATACGTCGAATACTCCGTGTGTTTTTCGCAGTGCAGGTCTCCGTCGTCCCAGGCCAAGCCGTGAAATGACGTGGATTGGTCAGGCTCAGCCACGCCGAGACGACCAGACAACTCATTCACCGCCAACTTATCCTTAGTCAGATCTCCTCCCGTCATGAAAGCGAACTGCAACATCTGCCTCGGGGCCTGAATCATGAGGTGTGGGCGTGCATGCACTTCGTTCACGGCCGCCGCCCTATCGGCATAGGCCGGCATTCCATACACGGTGTCGGTTGAGGCCGGCTGACCGTTCGGATTGTGGGTCGACTCGGCCATAATGACCTCAGGTTGACGGGTAAAGGAAATACAGAGTGGAACTCTAGTAACACTATAGCCCACTACGCGAAGGTAAACCCAGTGAGCGATTACAACGCGACGTAACATTTGCCAAAGAACAGGGTCAAGGCAGGGAAAGTTCCCGTCTGATGGCCTATACTTGGTAGTGAAGAAACCTACACTAGCTATCGCGACTCCACGGTGACACCACTCTGGACGCGCTCAGCGGATCGGGAGGTGTTGCTTGCAGCGCACGACTGATATGCCCGACAGCATTACCACGACGCTCACCTATCTGGTCAAGCACGACGCGAAGCCCTATGTGCATACCGAAGCCCTGACCGGTGAAAGTGAACCGCGCTACTTTGCAGAACAGGAGGAGCGCGATGTCACGATATACAACGGCCGACCACTGGTAGACAGCCTATCTTTGGACAAGCAGGGGTTCGAACTTCATCGGCGGGATACGGTGGTCGACGACCTTTACGACGATACGTTGGTGGAAAGCGTCTACTACGCCGAAGTCGAGGCTTTGATCAAAGAACTGACGGGGGCGAGCCGGGTCGTCATCTTCGACCACACCCGGCGTAGCGATGCCGAGCAACGGGGCATTCGCGGCCCGGCCAGCCGCGTGCATAATGACTACACCGAGCGCTCGGGGCTTGAACGTATCCGCGACGTGCTGGGCAGCGAACAGGCCGACGCGCTGGCAGCGGTGCCAGTCGCTCAGATCAACCTCTGGCGCCCGATAAGCGGGCCCGTCAAGCGTTCGCCGCTGGCCCTGCTGGACGCATCGACGCTCGACCCCGATGACCTGCTGGCCACCGACCTGATCTATCCGGACCGTATCGGTGAGATCTACCACTTGGCCTACAATCCGCGCCAGCGCTGGTACTATTTTCCGGACATGCGCCGTGACGAAGCCTTGCTAATCAAAGGGTATGACTCACGCCACGACGGCCGTGCCCGCTTCACTCCCCATACCGCCTTCCAGGACCCCCATACGCCGCCAGGAGCCCCGCCTCGCGAGAGTATCGAGGTTCGCACCCTGGCCTTCTTCGGTTAGGTGTTGACCACCTGGCGACGGCCTCCTCCGTACAGTATCTGACCGGCTTATGTCGACATGGCGAAGTCAGGTAAAACGAATTGCCCGATTTCCTCAATCACCTCACCGGCGGGGCGTTGGCCGTATTTCAAATTGATAATCACATGGTTTACGCCGATCTTCTGCAAACTGTGGAGCAGCGCAATAAGGTGATGCCGTCCCAGTTGATACCCCAAGTGGATCGGCCGTGGGGGTGTCTGCGGGTTATCTGTCAGGTCGAGGTAAAGTGACTGGGTGAAGGGTTTGAACAGCTCGCCACATTCATCACGAACCGCCGTGCGCCAGCTCTCGACAACCGCTTGCTGGGCCTTCGGGGGTCGCGGATAACTGATCCACCCATGACTGTAGCGGGCGATCCACTCCAGCGTCTGGCGGCTATGGCCGGTCACGAAGAATGGAATTTCCGCTGTGGTTGGCTTGGGAATCAGATCAGCTCCTTGAAGCGTGCCGCCGGACCAGGTTATAGGTACGAAACTGCTGCGCTGAACCTCGCGAAATACCTTGAGGTATTCGCGGAAGAGGCTGCCGCGTTGCTCCGGGTCGACACCGAATGCTGGGAACTCTACTGGACGGTCACCGGAAGCCACGCCGAGTAACAGACGGCCACCACTGAGCTGATCAACACTCGTTGCGGCCTTGGCAGTGTGTAGGGGATTACGGATTGGCAGGATGACCGAGGCGGTACCCAGCGCAATCGAGCGAGTGTGTGCGGCCATAAAACCCAGGTAGACCCAGGGATCGAACACCTGACCGGAATCACCGAAGCTGGGATCGCGTAACGGCACGTCGCGAAACCAGAGGGCAGAGAAACCCAATTGTTCGGCAAGTTGGGCCAAGCTTACCTGGTTGGCCATAGTTGGCATATCGCCGGTAAAGGCTTCGAGAGGGAAGAAAAGGCCCAGGCTCAGGCGGCCTTGGCGATAGGTGCGCTGAAAGCCAGCTTGTTGCTGATAGGGAATGGAATTCGGAGTAAACATGCCCTTTCCTCCATTTATTCCCGCTGCAAGGCCGCGGGATACAGCGGTACAGTCGAGTGCGACAAGCCTACCCGACCCGGGTTGATACTCACTGAGCATCATGGTGTCATGATTCGCGCGCACCTCACTCTCGTAACGACCCTCCCGCTAGCCTCTTCACTATTCGCGCTTCTGCCTCCCCTCCTGCTCTCGCACCAGCCAGTAGATTGCGCCGAGAGCCAGAATCGCCGCGCTCAGCCCCAGCAGAGTCATGGGGTCGATCTTTGTGGCATCGAGGATAATGAACCTTCGAACCAGAGCGAGGAGCGCAATTAGCAGGACGGTCTTGATTTGCACGATACTATTCTGACGCTCGGCTATACTCAGCACGGAATGATTGAATTCCAGGGCAATCAGTAACGTCATGACCATGCCGAAGACCACTTGGAAGACAGATTGGTTGGCAGGATCGACAACACCAAGCACAATCAGCGTGAGGATGCGCCAGGTCAGATGGACGAGAGCCACCGCGACCACGAGACTGAGCAGCAGCGTGAGAATTATCGCCACAATCTGCTCGAAGCGCTGGTAGTAGGACATGTTCGGCCAAGCAAGGCGTGTCTCTGAGAACCGTCCAGCGAGTGCGGAACCTACGCGGCGCGACCTACTACCGCCACCCCCTTGTAGGGGCTTTCCTCTGGACATGTATCATGCCCTCCTGTCCGCCGCCCGCGCGGCTTCGTCACTCCGGTTCGGTGGCAGGCACCTTTGTTTCCTTCTCCCAATGGATTTCACCTCGATCCTTGTCGTAGATGAAGCGCAGGCTATCGCCTTCCTCTATTTCGCCGCGCAATACGGCACTCGCAAGGCGCGTCTCGATCAGGGATCGGATCTGGCGACGAAGTTCGCGCGCACCGAACTCTGGCCGGTAGCCGACATCCGCCAAATGGTCGATGAGCGAGTCGTCGAACTCCACCGTCAAGCCCTGTCCGTGCGCGATACGCTTCACGCGCTCGAGCTGCATACCTACGATGTCACGGATCTGTTTGCGGTCGAGTGCGTGGAATACAATGATCTCATCGATGCGGTTGATGAACTCCGGGCGGAGATAACGACGGAGCACGTTCAACAGTTCCGACTTCAATTCCGCGGCGTCCTTGCGCTCGTCCTCCGGGGCCTCGAGGTTTTCCCGGATGAGATCAGAACCGATATTGCTTGTGGCTATTATGATGGTATTGGTGAAGTCCACCACACGCCCCTTGCCATCAGTGAGCCGCCCATCCTCGAAGACCTGCAGCAACACATTCTGGACATCCATGTGTGCTTTCTCGAACTCGTCAAGCAGAACGACGCTGTACGGCTTTCTGCGTACCCTTTCGGTAAGCTGCCCCCCTCCTCGAACCCGACGTACCCGGGAGGCGCCCCAATAAGGCGCGCGACCGTGTGCCGCTCCATGTACTCGCTCATGTCAACGCGGATCATCGCCTCCTCATCACCAAATACTGTTTCCGCAAGGGCTTTGGTCAGCTCTGTCTTTCCCACGCCCGTGGGTCCGAGAAAGAAGAAGGTTGCGATGGGACGGCGACGGTCGCCCAGCCCGGCGCGAGACAAACGCACGGCATCGGATATGGCTCTTACTGCCTCGTCCTGACCGACGACCCGCTGATGCAGACGCTGTTCCATCTCCATCAGCCTGGTGCGCTCCTCCGTGGTGAGCTCTGCCACCGGAACGCCGGTCAGGCGCGAAACGATCTGTGCCACATCCTCGACGCCCACCTGGTTAGCGCTAGTGCTCCGGGTCGTGTTCCATTCCTCCAGGCCTTGGTCATAGTCGCCCTGGTGTTCTTCGATACGAGCTTCCAGCGCGCTCGCGCGCTCGAAATTCTTGCGGTTGGATGCGTAGTCACGCTCACGCCGCAGCTGGTCGATCTGTGCACCGAGCTCGTGAAGCTCCGGCGGCCGCGAAGTGCCACCGATTCGTACCCGGGCAGCCGCCTGATCTATCAGGTCAATGGCCTTATCCGGCAGGAACCGGTTGGTGACGTAGCGGTCGGCCATCTCCACTGCAGCGACAATCGCCTCGTCGGTGATCGTCACCTTGTGATGAGCCTCCAGTCGATCCCTGAGCCCCCTTAGTATATTGATGGTCTGGTCAATCGTTGGTTCGGCGACGAACACCGGTTGCAGCCGCCGCTCTAGCGCTGCGTCTTTTTCAATGTGCTTCTGGTATTCGGCCAGCGTGGTCGCCCCGACCAAATGCAGTTCGCCACGCGCCAGTTGGGGCTTGAGGGTATTCGCGACGTCCAGCCCGCCTTCGCCCCCGGTCGATCCGGCGCCGACAATGGTGTGCAGCTCGTCGATGAACAGCACAATCTCGTTTTGGTGGGACGTAATCTCGTCGAGGACTTGTTTGATCCGCTCCTCGAATTGACCACGATATTGGGAACCCGCCACCAGCGAATTGATGTTTAGCTCAACCACCCGTTTGTTCTGCAACAGGTCCGGCACTTCGTTGTGAACAATTCGCTGCGCCAGCCCTTCGACGATGGCGGTCTTGCCGACGCCCGGTTCACCGATAAGAACGGGGTTGTTCTTGCGGCGCCGGGAAAGAACCTCGATCAGGGTCTCGACCTCGGCCGCTCGCCCGATCACCGGGTCCAGCTTGTCCTCGTTAGCCAATGCCGTAAGATCCCGACTGTACTTGTCCAGGGTGGGCGTGTCGCTTTGCTCCGGCAGTCGCCCCTCCTGTGCCCCCTTTCCGACCACCTGCACAGCCTTCTGCCGAAGACCGTGTGCTGAGAGGCCATAACGGTTCAGCAAGTCGCTGGCCAGCCCCTCCTCCTCGGACAGACCGATCAGAAGGTGTTCGGGACCAATATAGCCATGCCCGAGGTCTCTCGACGCCTGGAAGGCGCGCTGTAGCGCGGCTTTCACTCGTGGGGAAACTCCGATCTTTGTAGGCCCGTCCGTTTCAGGTTCGCTCGCAGCTTTGGGTGTCAGTTGCTCAATCTGGGCCTTGAGGTCCTTGGCCGATAGCTGGTATCGCTTGAGGAGCGCTTGCACCACATCGTTATCGGCCAGCGCGTAAAGCAGGTGGCTGGTATCAATCAGCTGCGAACCCCACTCCGTCGCTGTAGCCGCGGCTTGCTGCAGAATCTGCTCGCTTTGCTCGCTAAGTAAGTCACCGAGGGCGACCGATTCGCTATCCTGCGGCCGACCGTTCTCTCGGCTGGCGACCCTGCCAAAGCCGAAATCCTCGTCTCGCGCCAGCCGCTCGAAGAAATCGTCGGCGAGCAGCCCGCTTCCAAATAGGGATTCAAACGGAGAGGCACTTCGTGCTCTCAGGCGCAAATAATCCGTTTGGCATACGTTGAGAGTGCGTCTGCGTCCGGCCTGTGAAACGGTTACCTGCAGAGCCGCAGGGCGTTGTTGGCAGATATCGCATGATATTTGCTGCGATTTTTCTGGACTCTTGTTCATGATCCCTCCTTTGTACCGTTGTATGGCTTACAACAGTCATATAGGAACCGCTAAGCCTTGGAGAAGAGGCGGAGCCCAGTAAAACTTGGGAGGGGGCAGAGCCCGGGAGAAGATTAAATAAGTATAGCCCGAGGTAGACTGAAAGCAAGGCGGCAAGCAGCAGCAGGGCCCCGCCATCCCGGGCGAATGAACCGCCAGCACCAACTCCATACCCTGGTTCTTTTTTACTGCTGGCCGTGTTCGAACAAGCCGCATCAACACAAACCGCGTCAGAGGTGCCTGCCGACGTGCCCCACACGCAACAGTTTAGTTAGATCCTCTGTCGGCACCGGCCTTGCGAACAGGTAACCCTGCATATACCGGCATCCGCTTTCACGCAGCAATCGGCACTGTTCCGGTGTCTCCACGCCCTCGGCTATAACATCCAAGTTCAGGCGCTGAGCCATGGCGATGATGGCGTCGGCGATCGCGGCACTGGCCGGATCGCTTGTGATTTCGCGGACGAACGACTGGTCGATCTTAAGCGTATCGATCGGGAAACGCTTCAGGTAGCTCAGGCCGGAATACCCGGTGCCGAAGTCATCCACCGCGATGCTCACGCCGTAATCCTTGAGGCACGTCATCGTTGCGACCGCCGTATCGACATCCTCCATGAGCATGCTCTCGGTCAGCTCGAGTTCCAGGTGTTGCGGGTCAAGTCCGGTCTCCGGAATAACCGGGGCGGTTCACCAACAGCAAATGGAGCCGCCCAGCGCTTGACATATTCCCCTATCAACACGCCGTGCACACCAGGTATGTCTAGAGCTTGGGGGTGGTTGACCAAGTATGCCGTGCATGGGCATGCGGTGAGCGCAACACTGCAGCATGCAAGGTACCCGGAGGTGTAGCGAGATCACCACCATAGCGTCCAAGCCCCCTCAGCAGGGCTTCGTCTTCGACGCGAGCTTGGCTCTTGCCAATAAAGTTGCTGCGCTTACTATTAAGTCCGGTTGGCTCAGGCGCGGTCATGCTCTCCTCCTTGGTGGCGTCATGAAGGCCGACCACCTGTAAGGGAGTCTAAGGAGCACACGTGGGGAAGCCTTGCCTCACAAAATGAGAACTTCCCGAATTGTACTGAGATTTTCCCGAGAGTCTGATCCGTGCAATAGCCCCCAGACACAACGCGCCGCGACAGGGTGGTTCAACACATTAATAGAAGGCAATTGACCTTCACTGCGCTCGGCGAGCACTGCCGACTGGCAGGCGTGCGAATCGAAGAAGGCTGTCGAGGGTTGCTAAGATAGTTTTGGAAACTGTTTCACACCTAGGGTGCGAACCGCTGAAAAATATGACATTTCCAGATGAAAGCTAAGCATATCGTCTTCGCTTGGATCGATGCCTGATTCTTACTGAGTCGGGTTAACAATGCTTTTCAAAACCTGCCTCGAAGCTTGTTCAGACAGAACAGCGAGCATCCCAGCAGCGTAAGGCATAATGAATATCGACACGACGCTGATAGAGTATCGCCATCGTCTCACTCAACCTAGCCAGACAAAGGTTCTCTCGACAAGCCAGCGATGGCGTCCGAGTCGTTGATCACCCTCTATGCCCCGGCGAGCGATGCGAGGCTGGATGCCGCGAGCCTGATATGACCGGCGGCAGCGAGAACGCTCTGGTCGGCCCCATGAAACTGCTGAACACTATCGAGCATCGAGCAGAGCCATCAAAAGCAAACTGTCATGCATGTTGACCCTCGACAGTAGGATGGACAACGGAACATGCGTTTACCATTTATTGATAACGGCCATGGTCAACCTAGAAACGCAAACCAACCTTTCATCGTTATTTTTGATATGTATTTCCCATATCTGAGTAGATCCGCCGATATGTAGCGGCCTCGCTGTTCCATAGACCCAGCCAGACTGCATTGGCCTCACATGGTTCGCATTAATCTCCTGGCCAACGGCGATCTTGCTGCAGTCTTTCAGACAGAAGTTAGCAGCTATACTACCTAGGGTTTCAGCAAGTACTACCGATGCACCACCATGCAGTATGCCGGCAGGCTGAATGGTTCTTGCATCTACTGGCATCCTTCCACTAAGAGAATCATCCCCAATTTTAGTGAATTCAATTCCGAGATGACTTATTAGGGTCTCCTTTGCACTCAAGCCAAGCTCATCAAGAGTTATCTGTTTTTGCCAAATCATAGTTCATACCCTGTTATGATAACCAATCACACGAATAATAAAAAACCGCAGATACAAGCGTTGCTATACTATTAGAAAGAATCTACGTCTTTCCTGAACCGTTGAACAACAGCTCCCCCCTAGCCGGCAGCTCCGCGTCGGCACTTTCTTTGCCACTCCCCAGCCGGCTATCAGCCCATACATGTTCAAGCCCCATTAACTTAAGCCAGTTCGGCTTATTAGTGAAGTCGAGCAGCCCTCTTATTAAGCGGCATGCTTGCGAGTATGTAGAGCCGAAGGAGCAATATTCAGGCGCTTTCGCTATCGAAACCTTCTTATTAGTGAGGAGCACCCAAAGGTATAGCGATTCCTCACGGGAGCGGTGCCGCCGGACTGGTATCGCCAAAGCGTCGTCGAACCAAGTCCTTCCCATGCGGTCAACATGGACTTCACCTCGCAACTGTACGAGCGCCTATTCAGACCCGGCGGATTATTCATACGGAGCCTAACCGGAAGGCTGGAAGTGCCAAATGACCTTTTCAGTAAGCCTCTATTAATATCCGTAACCATGTTTGCATTACCCTCTCTATGGTCGAGTCCTGTCAAAAAAGGAAACCTGCATCGCTTGTACAAGCGTAAGACCCTGGGCCGTGCTCAGAGCGAGGAAGTGCTGGATACACTGAAGCTATATGTCGAAGCCGGAAAGGTCTTAGGTGATCGTGATAGCGCCCAGGAGTGGCTGCACAGCGAGGTTCGAGCGCTGAATGGGTCTCAGCCCATCGATATTTTCGATACCTTCGCTGGCCGCGAAATGGTGAGGGATGTACTAGGCAAGATTGAGTTCGGGGAGCTCAGCTAATAATATTTTGGATGCGGGGAGGCAATCATCTCGCAAAGCCACATAAATGCCCTTAGCACTTACCAACACTAAGGGTACCCGAGTCAAGTTATATCGAATCACCTAAGTACGCTATTTGACCACCCTTTCTGGCCAGGGCGGAAGCTGCCGAGACGGTGGACGCTGGAACAAAACCGGCCATTCTTTACTGTATTTCGGCCTGTTAGCTGCGACCGTCATGCTCGAAATGGGGAACTACACCTCGAATCCCCGGCGGCGTTGCCAAAATCATGCACATCACCGCGCCAAGTAGTGACTTCTTCAGGCTACCGCCCTCGGTGAACACCACGAATAAAGCCCATCGTGAACGTAAGCATGGCCACCAAAGTGATGGGCAAAAAAATCCAGCAGCCCATGCCAGAAGTTGGGGTCTCTGCCATTCATAGGGCGTTTCTCTTTTCGTCTTGGGTTCATAGCGCACCTCTCGGGCGGGCCTCGTCAGTTAGGCGATGGAAATACCGCCAGCCGCTTCATAAACACTCAGCAGATCATCTGTCGCCAGCTCCCACTGGCCATAGCCAGCATCTGGGACGCTTGCCCAGATGCACCGACACGCATGAATCGCTTCTTTGATGCGGCCATAATGGATTAGGGAAAATGCCTTGCATTAGCGTATTGGATAGCTCCTAGACTCAGTATTGAGACTGACTATTGCTGAGGAGGGCCACTACACTCACCGTACTATAAGACTCCAAGGCAAATAACCAGACTCTAAGGCA
>TARA_R110002049_G_scaffold29984_6_pt1 | contig 14254 bp, 7 predicted proteins | sample TARA_R110002049 | Tara Oceans TARA_R110002049 (sample SAMEA4396941) | marine metagenome | biome: Polar Biome; feature: [SRF] surface water layer (ENVO:00010504); material: water (ENVO:00002006), including particulate matter (ENVO:01000060) such as... | depth 5 m | reverse complement strand
CCCACCCTGTCGCCGTCGGCATCCACATGATAGGCAGCGTCATAACTGGGATTATGGCCGTCCATAATGGTTTGCGCGATAAGGTGCAAATCTGTGTTGTAGGCGGGGCCATAGCTATACGCAGTCAGGTCAACATCGTAAAGTGCGTTCAGCCAGACAAGTCTCCCCAAGTCGACCAGGATATCTCCGGGATGCCCCAGGTTGTCGGTATAAATAGAATTACCCGCATTGCCTTGAAGGTTGGTCACGTCTGGCAGGTTGTTCGCTGCAAATAGCAGGCGCAGTTCCGCGGCACTCTGACCGTAGGGAATACTGAAGATATCCACTGTGGGATAGAGCCCGCGCAGCGTATCGATCAGCCCGTGCCACTCGGTGGCCTGGAACTGAAGCCAGGTTGAGGCATAAGTGTCGGCGTCTATGCTCGATGGGTACGGACTCCAGGGTAATGCCAGGGCGAAACGCGTGGTAGGATTTTTGGACAGCGCGTAGTTGATCCAGTTGACGTAGCCCGTAGTACTCGGGTAGGTGGGATAATAGGTCATCACAAACAACTCAACGTCCCCCTGGTCGAGCACTTGCTGGATTGCAGCGCGCTTGGTCGCGTTATTCCACAGTGCCTCTGGCGCACCGCCGGCGCCTCCCTGGGTTATGACATTCTGCGTGTGGCCGGTAATGCCTGCGGCGCTCACGTAATCCGGCATGCCGTGCGCAAAGGGCCAGAAAAAGCTGTGCCCGATGAACAGCGACTTAAACCCTGTTCCCGGCACCTCGGCTGCTGCCTTGTGACCAAGCAATGTCAGGCACAGCAGGACTGACAACATTATCTGGATACGCTTCATAATCCGGCAACCTTCTATTAGATTTATGGTGGGCAAGACCAACTCATCATTACGCCATAGGACGCAAGCTTTGCACGATCGCAATTAATTGTCCATGCAGTACTGGCTCAGGCTGTGTATTCTGCTCGCGTTAGCGGGTCTGTCCTGAATCGGCCACCCAGTGCGCAGGTTCGCGTCGTGGAATTGGCATCCATTACGCCCCTGGCCTTCACACAGTAATGCGCAGCATTGATAGTAACCGCTACATCATCAGTGCCGAGTAACGTTTGCAGTGCCACCAATACCTGCTGGGTCATGCGTTCCTGCACCTGTGGGCGCTGGGCAAAGAAGCGCACGATGCGGTTGATTTTTGACAGGCCAATGATCTTATCTGCCGGAATATAGGCCACGTCGGCCAAACCGTCGATCGTCACAAAGTGGTGCTCACAGGTACTTATTACTGAAATGTCTCTGACCCTCACCATCTCGTCCACACCCATCTTGTTTTCGATAGCTGTAGCCTTCGGGAAGTGGGCATAATCAAGCCCCGCAAAGATTTCATCGACATACATCTTGGCAATCCGGTGCGGAGTCTCGCACAGGCTGTCATCGGACAAATCGAGACCCAGTGTATCCGCGATGTCAGAAAAGGACGCCTTGATCCGTTTGTACTTCTGGTCGCGATTCAAACCGTTACCTATCAGGGGAGTCTCCAGACCTCGCGCTATCAGAGCCTCTCTCACGATTTTAGCTTCATCAGATATTGCCAGGGGAGGCGTAACCACAGTTTCCATCAGGACTGATTCCATAATCTTTTTCTCTTGGAACGTTGCACAACGTGGGCCAACAGCAGCATCGACCGCGATTCATTTGAAACCGTAAGTGTTTACGCAACCAAGCAGCATTCAGATCATTTCCCTGTCAAAAAGGTACAGGATCAGGTCCCATCACCCACCGAAGATCCTTGCTGTGATAAGAAAGTCATCAGTTCAGGGGGCACCCCCATTCAGCAGGTTCTGCTGCATTACCAGCAGGTCCGCGATATCCAGGTCACCATCACCGTCGATATCACCCAGTGCGATATCGACCACGGTGGGTTGGATCACGCCGTTGACCATCTGTGTCAGGAGTAGTAGATCACCGACATTCACCAGATTATCGGGACTCCCCTGCGGCGCCACGTCACCGACATTCGATGCATTCGGATCAGTGCCGTAATCGGCCTCCCCGTCCACAAAGCCGTCACCGTTGCCGTCTATGCCGGCAGGGTAGGATGCCACGGTAACGATGCCACCGGCACCATCTACCAGGCCGTCACCGTCGGTATCGACACTGTTCGGGTTGGTCCCATCCAGTAGCTCCTGCGCATCTGTGATGCCATCGCCGTCGGCGTCCAAAATCTCCAACGCAACATTGAGGATGAAATCCCCATCAGTGCCGGAGGAGTACCTGGAGACACGAATCAACAGTGCATCACCGTCATCTACTGCCAATGACACTGCTGATTCCAGCGAATTGGGGCACTGGGCGTCGAGATCACCACCGGTGCCTTGCCAATCGTCATTTAACCCCACCTGATTTGCGGCGTTCCCGACCACACCGGTCTCTGTATGCACTGACAACACGGTATCGAGACCAGTGAGGCCATTGCTGCCACAGGTATTCACTCGCAGCGTGCCGGCAGCCGGTGCCATGTAGACGTACCATACGTCTGGCTCGTTCGCTCCTGCTCCGCCGGTGCTGCCATCAACAGTAGCGCCCAGCAGGGTCCCCTGGAAAGTTCCTCCGGCGGGCCCTATGGGTGTGGCGCTGGTGAAGCTATCGTTGGGGAGGTAGGTAATATCCACCTCTACAGACCCCAGATCGCTACCGGGCCCAAAGGGCCGCAACACGCCGCGCTGATCGGTAGCGGGACTGTTCGGCGTCGCCAGCGCCGCGTCCACTGCAAGTGAACCGGGCAGCGGCAACATCGTATGGGTGGGTCCACCATTATCGCCAAGCGGCGCCAGCAGCGGATCTAATGGATTGGCCGAGGTACCGGTCAGCGGCCCCGCCGGGAACTGGCTGGTCACACTCTGGTTGTTGCCGATCAGGTTCGCACCAACCACGGTGATCGGCCCACCGTTCGAGATATCCGGCCCGATCCCCGAATCGGTATTACCCGCAACAATGGAGTTTTCTATCGTGGCAGTGATGGCGGCGCTATTTTGAATGCCTCCACCTTGTGTGGTGGCCTGGTTCCCTGAGACTGTACTGTGCATCACGCTCAGAGTGCCAAAGAAATTATAGATGCCACCGCCCGTGTTACTGCTGTTTCCGGAGACAGTGGAGTTGATGATGGTCACGACTTCAGTACTGGTGCCGCCTCCGCCACTGAATATCCCTCCCCCGTTAATATCCGCAGAGTTGCCTGAGAGCGTCGTGCGTGTAAGAGTAACAACGCCCCTGACATTCTTGATTCCTCCGCCCGATGCATTAGCGTGATTGTTACTCACGGTCATGTCTACCAGGCTCAGGCTCGCGTCCTCAACCAGGATGCCACCGGCCTCAGTACTGTCGCCATCGGCAATGGTGAAGCCCCTCATCTCTACGCTGCTGCCTGCGTTTATTTCAAACACCCGCGAGCTGTCGTTACCACTGATCGTCAAGCCGTTTGCCAGACCGGAGGCATCGATGGTGAGATCCTTGTCGATGAGCAACTGCGAACCGGCCAGCGTGATGGTGGCCCCATCCAGACCGGCGACGAAGGTGATAGTGTCGCCTACGGTGGAATCCAGTACTCTCTGTCGAAGTGACCCAGGGCCGCTGTCAGCGGTTGATGACACAATGCTGCCTGCGTAGATATTCAGCGTCGCACTGCCTGTGCCGCCCTCGTTTGACGCGCTTAATTGCACCGTATAAACGCCAGGCGTGGTCACTGTGCCGGATATCAAACCGGTAACAGTATCGACGCTCACACCTAGTGGTAAACCTATTGCGTTAAAACTGGTGGCACCGTTGCTGCCTACAATCTGGTAATCAAGATCAAAAGGCGCTGCATCCAGTATGATGTCATCTACTGCACTAATGATCTCCGGTGGCAGCAATTCATAAACGGCTTCCAGCCGAGAGTCGATGTTTTTGAAGACTGTGGCTACCGGGTTTTCCGGTGTCGGGCCGTAATCCACGCCACCCAGCCGCCACTTTAAAAAGCCATAGGCGCCATACGCAGTCTCAGCAGTCACCTGGACGCTTGCAGGATTCGTATTGAAAATCCGGACAATGTCTCCCGTCCCGTTCTGGCGGCCGTTCCTGTCGGCCTCGCTGACAGTAAACTCAGGGGCGAGCGCATCACCGGCTTCCGTGCGCGCCACCAGTCCCAACTTTCGCACATTCTCCGAGCGCTCTTTACGGTCAAAAGAAACCAGAAGGAGAACCTCGTCAAGCAGGATGGGGGGATTAGCTGTCCCGAGGTCAAACTGGGAAAGCCCATTCACTCCGCGCCGCCAGACACGCAGGTCGGCCCACGCGGAGGGCCGCGAGTAAAGGAGCTGATTCGGCGTACTCAGCGACGGGATCAGCGCCTGCAACAGCGAATTAGACGCCGCCTGCAAGGGTGTGGGGAGAAACGACTGGGAAATCAGGTCGTAACTGTCGTACCAGGTGATCGCGGTGCGGGTGCTCTGGTTGTAATGGCGGAACTGGAATACATCGCCGTCATTTTCAAGATTGGATAGACCAGAATGCTGCAGGACCAGTTCCACAAAAGAGATAAATCCCTGACTACTTCCCGGTGAATAGCTGGCTGAAACTCCGTTAGGGTCTAACAGCTTAATATTGGTTATGCGAACATCTTCTTCTGTCGGCAGGAAAATACCCATCTCGAACAAATTCAGATCCAGTACATCACCACGGTTCAGTGTGTCCAACTGAGCAGCATTTAGCGCAACAACACGCGACGTGCCCGGCGTCGATGGTGAGTTGTTGTAGTCCGTCAGGATTGTCTCGGCGGTGTCTGCGATGACAGCCTGGTACACACTCTTGATAAGATCGCGCTCGCCACTGCCCAATACACCGCCGGGCGTTGAACCCGCCGTAACAATGGTGTTGATCGAGTTAAACAAACCCTGCAGATCCAGCGTTCCGTTGTAAGGCTGGACCAGGCGGTACTCATAGGCCTTGGCCATGTAGTAGTGATACTTCAGCAGTCGGTCAAAGGCCCTGCGTTCCATATCCTGCAGATAGGCGTTCACCCTCGAATCAATCACGTTGCGCAGCGGGCCAGTAGTCACATCAAGGGCATCTATCGCAAGTATATTTCGCGTGATGAGATCGGAAATTCCAGCGATGTCTCGAATCGCGGTACTCATTTTATTCGCAAACTCGACCTTGTCCTGCAGTAACTGGGTAATGTCTGCAATAAGTGCCTTGTACTCCGGGTTAGTGCGGCGCAGACGCGCCAGTTCAGCGTCGATCTCGGACGCGGGAGCCTTGGACTGCTCCAGCGTGCTGTTTATCGATTGGATGCCATTGGATAATGCAAGGGCACCTGTACTCAGGTTCTGGAGATTTTGCAGTCTAGCGGCGGAGCCACTCAGTGCTGAAGTAGTCACACCATTCTTTTGTGCTTGTTGATCATCAGCGGCCTGCTGTATGCCGGATGTGGCGTAAGCCTGGCTTAGCTCGAACACACCGGTTACCGTGCTCCAGGGTTCATCGGGGTCGTAATTACTGGCCAGGTTCAGTGCGCCACCGGCGGCACCCAGCGCGGGTTGATAGACAGGGACCATCTCGCAGATCGTACCGGCAACTTTCAGTCCTGTGCGAAGAGCAACCTCCCAATCCGAGGGGGCGACGTTCTCCTCTGCCTGTTCACGCAGTGTGGCATCCTTCGATTGCAACTCGACTTGCAGCGCCGCAACGCGCTGATTGATGACATCCGACTCAAGCGTCAGATTATCCAGCACCGTGACAGCAGCGTCATAGTCGGTCTTTGCCGTGTCAATTTCAGCGGCAAGCATGGCGCGCGCTGTGGCGAGCGCGGCAACGGTAAGCGCAGCATTTTCCTGCTTTGCCGTAATCCACTTGGCGAGATAAACCATGTCCAGGCTGCGGTCGATTTCCTGGTCGAAGGCGGCCATTGCTACTTCGAAACTCAGCATCGGTACCCAGCCATTCGGGTTGCCGAAATAATCCTGGCTGTTGGCAATCTGCTGCCGCAGCAGTTGCATCTCGTCGTACATCTGCCCCAACTCATAGCGGGTCATCTGCGCCGCCGCATTCCAGGCGGAGGTGTCGGCACGAAACCCTTCGATCTGCTGGCTGTAGTCCTGCAGCACAAGATCCGCTTCATCGATGCGGTTCTGCAGGTAATCATCCTTCACGCCGGCCAGAACCTGACGCAGCAACTGGGGGTTCAACCAGCCATAGGATGTTTGGGCCGTATTAACCGCTCCCTGACTGCCTGCAACATTTGTCGGAACAGGGAAAGTTTGACCATTAACCGCCGTTCTGCGGTTCTCCTCATTGAATTCCAAATCACAATCGAAGACACCTCCTTGCTCCACGGCCTTGGCGTGCCAGGACTTCTCTGGAAATCCATGAGCACCACCTACCACCTGGGTCTGACTGCTGCTGGTGCTGTTTGCCGTGGCAATCCCTGCTGCGCCAGCCGCGCCGCCAAAAGGATTAACCGATATATTTTGACCTGATAATCCACCATAAACCAGATCGAATGAGCCGCCGTCCCCTCCTCGCCCGGGAGTGCCGGATTGCCAGGCATTCTCTCCATGGCCAGGCCAGTCGGTTGTAAAGCAGGCACCACTGGAGGGGCACCATGTGCTTCCGCCCACCTTTCGAACAAACGTTATCAGGTAACCGGCTGGTGGATATGCCGTCTCCGTGTCAGAACCGGTAGTGGAACAAGTGTAAGTGCCAGTAAATGAGGAAAATGCACGCGCCGCATCAGCCCCTTTGGTCCCGTGCTTCCCTTTCCCTGCACCCTGACCTTTACCGCCCTTCAAGTAAAAGATTGCCGTAGCGGAAGAGTTATTCACCAGTGCGCCGACACTTAAGTCAATTGAGCCCCCGGGCAGGCCTTCTGCACCATTGCTGCCTTTATTACCCGTGCCTTCTCCCGTTGCATCTGCAGCGTTCGTTGCCTTCTCTTCCGGTTGGGTATTGATCTGGCCAGTACCCTCGAAGCGCAGTTCCCGGGCGTAGATGCTGACGTCGGTACCCTTCAGCCGCCATGGGCTGCGAATGACCAGGGTTTCCGCCATGATCTCCATTGTCTTGTTATCCAGGCGATTGTTATAGGCCTCGTACAGACCATTGGGGTGGCCCTGTTCAATAACCAGTTCGCCGGAGTGGATAAGGCTCACCGCGTAGGTCTGCCCGACACGGTAATTAAACGTCTCTGATGCCACGCTCAATCGATCCAGTTTCACCAGGGGACTGGCGGCCTCGTTATTCAGTTGTATGCGCTCACCCGTGCCAAAAACCGTAAACTCCGCCGGCTGATCAGCCGATGCCGCGGTGATTGCAATCAGAGAGGCCAGCAAGCCCGATATGAACCAGTGGGCGTACGTTTTCATTTTGCTGTGTGCGTCTACGGGGAACATTCAAAGGACCTCTGAATATTGGGTGAGCAGTCTGTGTATTGCTGGTCTGAGCCAAACGTCGCAGGCATACAACGCGCAATGACAGGTTTTCCGTGTGAATCGACGACCTGAGCTCTGGTGATCACCGTGCGGTTGAACTGATCTTTTGAAGAAACGCGGGTTATGGAGCCTACCGCTTGCGCGGTGGCGACAATTACATTGCTGTAACGCACCACGAAAGCCGTGCATGCAGGAAAAAGGTTGGAGTGACTCCGTCGCGTGGTCATAGCCAATGCCTGCTCTACTGCCCAATCGGAAGATCGCCACAGGGCGATCTGATATTTTTTCGCAGTGAGCTGGCTATGTCCTGTAGAGTAAACTGCGTTGTTATTATCGAAGCCTGGGAACGGGAATACCGGATACCAGGGCCGTGGCGCGCCTGACCTTATCAGAGCACACCGCATCGACGGGAGTTGTCATCACTGTAGCACGCGCCAAAATCAAAGACACGAGATAAGTGATAGCTAGCTTATTGGAGCAATAAGCATACCGTTCAATAATTAATTGCCGAATAACAGCGGGTTAAGTTGATTTCACAGAAATCATCTTAATCCCGCTTTGCGTTTTCGTAAAAAAACTATAAAGAATGGCGATAAAAGGGAAGGAAGTACGCAGGGGGTACGCAGGGAGTACGGTGATCAGGACTCGCCCCGTAGCAGCCGAAGATTATGCCTGCTGACTTGACCAGAGCTGTTTGCCCTGCACTGCCGCGGCGCATGTGACTCACCCTAAAAGCTTACGGCTGATGCATTCCAATAGCAGGATTCGCCGGGGTCTCATTGCCGAAATAGTCTACTTGCGGCGGATACAGGCCAAGGCCAGCATTGATTGCCGGTGAGCCGGGTTGGATTCGAAACGCTTCCCCAGCCTCAAGGCGACCCGCACCGCGCCACTGCACATTCTCGAACAGAGGATCACCAACGACAAATTCCGTGCCTGACACAGGCATGTTGAAGAACAGATTATTGCTGCAGAGATCGCCACAGGCCAGTGGTTCAGTCTGCGGTGTTGTCGCGTAAACGATGTTGTTGGCGAACTGAAAATCCCCGGCGTTGCCGATTACCTCGAGTGGAATCGTCTCCAGCGCTGTATAGGGCCTGGGCATTACAAAGGTGTTATTGTACATGCGAATATCGCTGAATGTACCAACGACAGGTGCCTTGCACGGACTGGTATTGATAGCTTTTCCGTCATCTATACTGAGGTTGTAACGCACATGTGCGGTGTGGGGCTCGTCGTCACTGCACAATAATATAAAGCCCCCTTCGTTGTTATGGCTGTAGTTGTATTGAATAATTGTGCCTTCCTGCTCATTGTCGATATCGAACCCGGTGCCGTCACAGCCATCGGTAGGGCTCTGCCCGAAACGGTAACCGGAGACCTCGTTTCTCTGTATTAACGTGTTGATGGAATTCCACGTCCAGATCCCCGCTGAGCAGTTCCGCTCCGGGCTAAGCCAATCCCGGCCTGAGAGGTTACCGACACTGACGACGTTGTCCTCGATCACGGCACTGTCCGTACCATGCGCAACAATTGCATCGCCCTGTAAGCGTTGCAGCGTATTGCCGCGAATAACTATACGCTGCCCTCCGGCTGGCCATGTTTCAGTCGCCCGTGGACGTTCGCTGGAGCCCGCTGAAGAGCCATCAAAGTAAATACCGCTTCGACCCACATCCTCAATGCGGTTGTTCTCGACAAGCACGCCGTCGAACTGCGCCTGTTGGCTCTCAAATGCAGAATTCGCAATGATGGCACCGCCGCGTTTGGCTGTGCCGTTGAAGGTAACCAGCCCGGTTACATCGTGGATGTACAGGTCGCGTATCTCTACATCCTTTACCTGACGTTCCAGTGAGGTCAGGTAGACCCCGCGGTGCGGCTCATTCAGGTTGCCAGGATTGGTCAGTTCGAGGTTGCGAATAATGACATGAGACATATCTTCAAGGTGCACCGCCGCAGTCTGCAAGCCTTGCGCATCAATCTTTGGCAGCACCCCATCGCCATAGGCTTCAATATGGATGCGATCCTCCGCAGTTCCCGATCCCATGGGCTTGAGCATGCCGTTGCAGAGTGTGCCGCGGCGCAGCAATAGCCGGTCGCCCGGCTCCAGAGTGATGGAGTTAGCCATGTCAAAATCAGTCCAGGGCGCATCCATCGTCCCCTCGCCCGGCACGGCTGATTGACAGTCAATATAATAGGATGTGCCTACGGTCGGCCCGGGATTTATTGACGATTTGTCACTACATGCGGATATAGAGGTTGCCAGCGCCAAACACAGCGCAGTTGATCGCAAACTTGCGTGAATCATTATTATCCTCACCGATATCTTTGCGTGTATCAGTAATCACAGTGCACAGGCACTGAATATAGTCGCAGCTATTATTAAGCGCGCTATCACACCGGCACATTAAAGGGGTTTACCCCTAATTTGCAAGTGGATATTTCCCCGGTGCAAACGGCTAGCGCTGCAGGACGATCTGGTCAACCGCTACCCTCCCCCGTAAGCCCCCGCCCCTGCTACAGCTGTGGTCGAAAAGTATCAGTCGTTCTATACTGCGGTGCGGGGAGCTTACACATCGGCCAACCACCGCGCTGCATGATGCCAGTATTCCCAACCGGTTGCCGCTCGGGGCTCGGACATTCAAACAATAGCCACAGGGGGTACATCAGGTGAAGTGGATAACCAGAGTCGTTGTATTGATCGCGGTGGTGCTGGCAATCGCCTATTTCAGCGCCGATAGGGACACCCGCAGGATTCTAGCCAACCTGCCCACAGATCGCGATGTGCTGTTCTGGACGGTGCCACAACGCGATGCGCTGTTCCGGGCACTCGACCTCGTACCGATTGTCGCCGATTCCCGCGTGATCGAGGCCGGCGGCAACCCTTTCCCGCTCCCTGCGGGCGAACCACTCAACATCACCACTGACGTCGACGCCTATATGGATGAGCAGCGCACCGCGGCACTGATCATTGTCCAGGACGGTAAGGTGCGACTGGAAAAATACGGGCTGGATTTTGACGCCCGTGGACGGTGGACCAGTTTCTCGGTGGCAAAATCGTTTACCTCCACGCTGGTAGGCGCGGCGATAAAAGACGGCTATATCAAGAGCATTGACGATAAAGTATCCGAGTATATTCCCGACCTTGAGGGCTCTGTCTACGATGACGTATCGATAGCGCAGTTGCTGACCATGACATCGGGCGTCAGGTGGAACGAGGACTATGAAGACAGGAACAGCGATGTCGCCCTATTCAATGAACACGAGGCCGAGCCGGGTGTCGATGCCACTGTCAGCTATATGCGCAAACTTTCCCGCGAGGCGCCGCCCGGCAGGGATTGGGTGTACAAGACCGGGGAGACCAACCTGATTGGTGTACTGGTCAGCTCCGCCACCGGCAAAACCTTGTCTGACTATCTGTCGGAGAAAATCTGGGCGCCCTTCGGCATGGATCAGGATGCGAGTTGGTTGCTGGGGTCTACCGGGCACGAGGTCAGTGGCTGCTGTATTCAGGCTTCCACGCGCGACTTCGCGCGCTTCGGCCTGTTTATCCTCGGCGGTGCAATGGTCGATGGTAAGCGTGTGGTTCCCGATGACTGGTTGGGTGCAGCAACGACCACGCAAGCTGACATAGGATTCCCTGGCAAGGGCTATGGCTACCAGTGGTGGACGTACGATAATGGCAGTTTTGCGGCGCAGGGTATTTTTGGCCAGGGCATTTTTATCGATCCCGCGCGGGACCTTGTCATTGCCTCGAACAGTAACTGGCCCAGAGCCACTGGTTACGACACCGTGGGGGCACAGCGCGAGGCGTTTTACCGGGCTGTACAGGCCGCTATCGATGCCGAAGCGAATTAAGCGGCATGCTGCTGCGATGGGCATTCAGTGGAGCATGACAGGTCGCGTGATATCAGGCCTGTGCTCGTGTGGCAACACAGTCCAACACATTTTGTACTGAGGAAGCAGACCTTGAAGTTCTACACTGTCATTTTCATCGCTTTGCTGTCCACAGCATGCAGTGATCATAGCGACTCCGGTCATTCCGGCTCCAATTCTGGTGCAACGTCCTATTACCCCGACGTCAATTGGCCGAATATACACCGTGACGCCGGTAACACTGACAGCATCCCCAGCGATGGCGCAACGGATCTGGAATTTGCATGGTCTGCCAAAGTCGATGGCGTGACACTGGCCGCGCCCACGGTAGGGCCGGATGACCAGCTCTACATCACACTCGCCAAAACCGGTTGCACCGTGTATGCGTTTGACAGTCTGTCCGGGGAAGAACTGTGGTGTCTCGATGCAACCGATCTCGGCGCCGCGGCCTCCTCTGTACTCATCGACAGCGATAACAACCTCTATATCGGCGATACCTCGCACATGCGCTCCTATGATGCGGCGGGCCAACTGCGCTGGGAAACCCCGATTGTCGCCGCACCGATCAGCGCACAGTTTACCCCGGACGGGCACCTGATCTTCCCTTCCTTCAGCGGGCGGATTTATGTGCTTGACCGCCAAACCGGCGAGCACATCATAACGCCCTATGACCTCGTACCGAGTGCAGGAACACCGGGCAGCCTGCTCACCTGCCTGAGCGGCGATAGCTCCGGGAGCTGTGTCGTACCCAATACACTCGCTATCGACATGGACACCGGTGTTTTCTATATCACCCTGAACATTCCCTCGGAACCGAACGGCCTTGTTGCGGCGCTGCGCTACACCGGTGGCAGCTCTCCCGGCATAGAGCCGGTGTGGCAAAGTTCCGTGCTCAGCGGTGGCAGTGGCGCCAGCATTGTCATCTCCGGCGATGGAACGCGGCTGTACGGTAACGATGGCGCCGACAACACCTATGCACTGGATGCCGATACCGGCGAGTTGCTGTGGCTTTACCCGATAGGCTATACCCCGATTGGCAGCCCATCAGTCACGCCCGCTGGTCGAATTATCCCCGCGCCACTGAACGGGGTGGCAGTCGCGCTGATGGACCGTGGAGATCACGCAGAACTGCTGTGGACGCAGAGCGGCACACCGTTCAATGGTCTGTTGGTCCAGGCGGGTAATGACCTGGCCTACACTTCCTCCGAAAACGGTGCCGTCATTCTCGATGCGACAACCGGCGCGGTTGTTGGCCTTGCGGAATCAGACATCCCCTTGAAAACCGTGGGAACGGCGTTAAGCTCCGATGGCATGGTATTTTTTGCAGAGGCCACGGGCACGCTGTACGAGTTTCGCAAACAGTAACACCAACAGGGTAAACACCCGAGTTTTACCTGCCCACGGCTGAGGAGGCTTTCGCGGTGGCATCGAGAAAACTGAAGATCACCGTGATAGTGGGCCTGCTCGTGGTGGTGTTGGCCGCTGTTGCTGTCGCGTTGCTGCATGCCCGGCAATCCGAGCCCCCGGTCGGCACCGTCCTGATCACCGGCGCCAACCGCGGCATCGGCCTTGAGTTCGCCACACAGTATGCGGCAAAGGGCTGGACGGTAATCGCAACACATCGACGGGACACGGTTCCAGAGAGCCTCAAAGCGCTCAGTGAGCAATACGACACGGTCAGTGTGGAGACACTGGATGTGCTGAACCACGATCAGATCGATGCCCTGGCAGCCAGGTTGCAGGGGACACCGATCGACCTGTTGCTCAATAACGCCGGTATTATGTCCACGGGTGACCCGGCGTCGGCACAGACGTTCGGCACCCTGGATCACGGTAATGCCGAGATATATATGCGCGTCAACGCCTTCGGGCCAATCAAGGTCGCCGAGGCCTTCTTTCCCCATGTAGAAGCCAGCAAACTGAAGAAAATCGTCAACATCAGCTCCAGTTCAGGCCGGGTATCTCGCCCGCCTCCCCACTCCGGCAATATGTGGTATCGCGCCAGCAAAACGGCACTCAATGGCCTGATGGTGACTATGGTGCCCACGGCCAGCAAGTCGGGTATTACCGTAGTGATGTTCGAGCCGGGCTGGACCTGGACAGGCAAGAACGAGAAAAATCGCCAGCCGGGCCAGCTCGACCCGTCTGAAGTTGTCGCGGCGATGATCGAGACTATTGACGGGCTAACCCTCGAGGACACGGGGCGCTTCCTCGCTCGCGATGGAGATACGCAGCCCTGGTAGCGCCACCAGTGCCACGATGTTATGTCAATGAAGCAGCACAACGAATCACGGCCATGAATACACGCACCGCTCGATTCACGCGACGAGGCGTACTTATTGCCGGCGCCGCCACCGTCGCCGGTGGTTCCGCGGTGCTCCTGCTCGATAGTGTGTTTGGCAGCGACAGCCCGCTGGCCGACAGCTACGCCGCCCGCAGAATCGGTGAACGTTTCGCCCATGCCCTCCCCGACCCCGGTGAACTCTGGCACGGCGAACCACCGGCATCGATAGAACAATGGGCTGCGCGTCTTCGCACAATGATCAGTGACGACCTCGATCACAACCGACTTGTGCAGGTGGATGGCTGGTGGCTGGCAGAGACGGAGCTCCGCTTGTGCGTTTACATTCACAGGCAAAGCGCATGAAGAACACGGGTAGCAGGTTTATCGTGACACCGGTGCGCATCACATGATACGCCGAGGCAGCGACGCACCGGCACAGATTCGCACGGACATCTGCATTGTCGGCTCCGGGCCGGCCGGTATGACAGTGGCACTGGAACTGGAGCGACTGGGCGTCGACTGTGTGTTGCTGGAAAGTGGTGGCCGCGTGCCCGATCAAGCGCACACAGCACTTAACGAGACGCCACAGATCGGCATCAGAACGGACCCCAGTGTGGCCAATCGGGTACGCGGTCTGG
>TARA_R110002049_G_scaffold116468_1_pt1 | contig 14266 bp, 9 predicted proteins | sample TARA_R110002049 | Tara Oceans TARA_R110002049 (sample SAMEA4396941) | marine metagenome | biome: Polar Biome; feature: [SRF] surface water layer (ENVO:00010504); material: water (ENVO:00002006), including particulate matter (ENVO:01000060) such as... | depth 5 m | reverse complement strand
CTTGGTTGACTGTCTGCTTCAGTAGACTCAGTTGTTTTTGGGCTTTCTGCTTCCTTTCCTTCTGTGTCAATTTCACAAATTACAGCTCCAATTTCAAGTGTATCACCTTCCTCAGCTTTGGTGAAAAGCACTCCTGATGCCTCTGCTGTAAGCTCAAAAGTAGCCTTGTCGGATTCCAGTTCGCAAATGACTTCATCCATTTCTACAAATTCACCATCTTTTTTAAACCATTGACCTATGGTTACTTCGGTGATGGATTCTCCTACTGCAGGGACTTTGATTACTATACTCATCGGTTATTTGATTTTTTCCCGTTATTAAAATGCTTCCGGGTCGAATTTCAATATTTTAGATATAAATGATAATAGAAATGGGAAATTAAGGATTTATTTTCAAAGCTTTTTCCAAAATTTGTTTTTGTTCTATCAGATGCACTTTATGGTATCCTGTTGCCGGCGAAGCACTTGGCTTTCTAGCGATGACATCCATGGCCAAATCTTTATAAAGATTTCTGACAATGAAGGCCCAGTATCCCATATTTTCCGGCTCTTCCTGAAGCCAAACTGTTTCTACATCTTTTTTGTAAGCCTTTAATGCTTCGAGAATTTGATTTTTTGGCAGCGGATGAAGTTGTTCCACACGAATAATGGCTACATCTTCAATTTTCTCCTTCTCCCTCATTTCAATCAATTCATAGTAGATTTTTCCTGAGCAAAGTACCACCCTGTTTACCTTTTTAGGGGTGGTGGTTTCGTCCAATAAAATCTCTCTGAAATTACCACTGGTAAATTCACTTAATGGTGAAATTACTTTTGGATGACGAAGCAATGATTTTGGAGACATCACTATGCATGGCTTCCTGAAATTCCAAGCCAGTTGACGGCGAAGAAGGTGGAAGAAATTTGAAGGTTCTGTAATATTGGCAACGATGATATTGTATTCTGCAGCCAATTGTAAAAACCTTTCAGGTCTTGCATTGGAATGTTCTGGTCCTTGTCCTTCATATCCATGAGGTAAAAGCATTACCAAACCATTCATTTTCTGCCATTTCGATTCACCTGAAGTGATGAATTGGTCGATCATGGTTTGTGCACCATTGGCGAAATCACCAAATTGGGCTTCCCATATGTTAAGCGCATTTGGGTTGGCCATGGAATATCCATATTCAAAGCCCAGTACTGCATACTCTGACAATAAGGAGTTATAGATATAGAACTTACCTTTACTGTCCTTTAATTCCTTTAAGGAGTCATAAGGTTTGTTGGTATTTGCATCATGAACTACAGCATGCCTATGAGAAAAGGTGCCTCGCTCACAATCCTGACCAGTCATTCTGACGGTCTTGCCATCAAGCAATAAAGAACCATATGCCAAAAGTTCTGCCGCAGCCCAGTTGAGTGTTTTGCTTTGGAAAAACATCTCTTTCCTTTGCTTGAGCTGTGCTTCTATTTGTTTGATTGGTTTAAATCCTTTAGGAAGAATGGTCAAAGCTTCTGCCACTTTTTCAATGGCTTCCTTGCTTATGGATGTATTCGGAGATTTTTCAAAATCTTCTGGTTTGGAATAATCCAATGCTTTCCATGCCTTTTCAAATGGTGAAATGGTGTAGGGAAGTGGTTTTACCTTTACCATAGCCAATCTGTCTTGAAGCAATTGACGGAATTCTTTGTCCATTTGCTTGGCAAGCTTGGCATCTACTTGGCCCCTGTCCAATAGGGTTTTATTGTAAATCTCTCGTGGATTAGGATGTTTCGAGATGATATTGTACAATTCCGGCTGGGTAAATTTGGGCTCGTCAGACTCATTGTGTCCATGTCTTCTATAGCAAACCATGTCAATAAATATGTCCTGATTGAATTTTTGACGGAATTCAACAGCAATTTTCGCTGCAAATACCACCGCTTCAGGATCATCACCATTGACGTGAATAACAGGTGCATCAATTATCTTGGCCACATCTGTGCTGTAGATAGAGCTTCTTGCATCATCAAAATCTGTAGTAAAACCTACCTGATTGTTAATTACAAAATGGATGGTTCCACCTGTGTTATAGCCTTTCAGATTGGCCATCTGGGTGACTTCATAGACGATACCTTGTCCTGCTACAGCCGAATCCCCATGGATAAGAATTGGAATTACCTTGTCCTCATCTCCTTTATAATGGTCGTCTATTTTAGCCCTGACAAATCCTTCTACAACTGGGTTTACAGCCTCTAAGTGAGAAGGATTAGGAGCCAATTTTAAGATCATTAATTTACCATTGGTGGTAGGTACTTCCGAAGAGAAGCCCATGTGGTATTTTACATCACCATCTCCCATGGTTAAGTCTGGCGTAGCAGTACCTTCAAATTCAGAGAAAATCTGTTCGTAGGTCTTGCCCATTACATTGGCCAGAACATTCAGACGTCCCCTGTGGGCCATTCCTATCATCATCTCTTCCACTCCTAAATCTGATGCTTTATTAATCAATGCATCAAGGAATGGAATGGTGCTCTCTCCGCCTTCTAATGAAAACCTTTTTTGACCTATATATTTGGTATGCAAGAAGTTTTCAAAAACTACTGATTCATTTAATTTGAATAGAATTCTCTTTTTCTCCTCTAGAGGAGGGTTGAATTCCAGAGATTCTTTTTCTACGATTATCCTAAACCAATCCAGCATTTCAGGATCCCTTATGTACATGTACTCAAAGCCCATTGAGCCTTCATATATGATTTTGAGGGAATCAATTATTTTGGAAAGTTTGGCATCGCCTATTCCAATTTCATTTCCTGCTTGAAAGACGGTATCTAAGTCTGATTTTTCCAAACCAAAATCACTCAAATCCAACAAAGCACGTCGATCTCTTCTTTCTCTTACAGGATTGGTTTTAGACCTAAGGTGACCCCTGGATCTGTAAGCATGGATCATTGCCCTTACCTTTATTTCCTTTGGTAATTGCTCCATGTCCATAATAGTGCCCTTTGTGGCCAAGTTGCCATTTAAAGGAGCTTGATTACCTGAAGCAGTCTCTCGGGTTTCTTCTTCACCAAATTTGTTTATGGCGAAATCGAATCCATCAAAAAAAGCTTTCCAACTGCTGTCTATTGCTTCGGGGTCTTTTTTATAATCCTCATATAGCTCATCTATGTAAGCAACATGGGCATTGGAAATATAAGAGTATTTATCCATGGGGTTATTTAATATATTGCGCTCCAAAATTAGGTTAATATGTTATTTAATAAAAACCGCTTATGCGGATTAGCGAATATCTCTGATTATCAGGAGTGTTTAATTTATGATACCATATAAAAGTTTGCCTATTCTTACTTGGTAAAATTTAATTCTTATCCAGTGGGTTTTATAAAAGTTGCTTCTGATTGTTTTGGCTAGTTTTCCGGAATTAATAAGAATTCTTGTAATGTTTTTTTTATCGGGAATGATTTTATCACGTTTTATGTCTCTGAAAATCTAGTATTTGCTTTAATTAACCGGTATAGGTGAAATCAAGAGGGTTTTCATATATAAATTGAAAATTGGTGTTCTTCCATTTTTCCACCGAAATCTTCTTCCATGCCTGAGTTTCCTTCTTTGAATAAGATGCAGGAGCAGGGAAGCCCAAGTCAGCTGCATTCTTTTCAAAGATTTCCCGCTTGTTTGGATGTTCAGGACAAACAATATTGTACGTTTCATTCCATAACTTGTTTTTAACCAGCCAGAGAATTGCCCTTGCAGCATCTTTTCGGTGAATGTAGTTCACAGGATGTTGTCCTGCAACATTTTCTTTTCCTGAAAAATATTTCCCTGGGATTCTGTCATCCCCCAATAAACCTCCAAAACGAACTATTGTTAAATCATAGGTTTTGTCTTCTCTTAATATTTTTTCAGCATTGAATAGTGCTAGGTTTCCAGTATTGCCCGCATCAAGAGGGTCAGACTCTTTTGCAATTTGATTCTGGCTGGGATAAATTGAGGTTGCGCTAATGTAAATGATTTGTTTGATGCCATGCTTTATGGCCATGGACTTGATAATTTCGATCTGACGTGGATGGTAATCAGAAGGCTTTCTTCTGGTAGAAGGAGGGATGTTGATAAATAAGATGTCTGTATCGAAAATTTTCTCTGGGGGCGGACCGACTAATTCTGGTGATAAAATCAGTTGTTCACAGGCAATGCCTTGATCAGCCAATGAATGCAATTTATCAAGGCTTCTTGTAGTTCCTTTTACGATTTCTCCTGATTCCTGAAAGGCCTTGGCCAAAGGGAGACCTAGCCATCCAAGCCCAATTATACTAATAGTCATTAGCTCCGTTTGTCGTTTTGGTGAAATGTCTTCTTAAAAGTATTTTAACCCGGATTCAGCAATAAGGTTCGTGAAACCTGTCTCATTTTGAAGGAAATTGATTTAATTAATAGAAAATTGCTGTATTTGGTGATTGGGGAAGGCGATGCTAAAATAGCATAGGGCTAGCTAATTTTGAATTGTTCCTTATAAAAGATTGTAGATCCAATTGCCTATAACCTAAAACTCCATTCACCTAAAGTATTTCAACTAAATAAAGGAAGTGGAAACACTAGATAGTTGAATGGAGTTCAACGAAATTAATAGCTACTTATGATTAAATGGACTTTTCAAAAAGAATACAAACTGGCTGTTATTAGCCTTTAACGTATTCTTCCGATCATTTTATTTTTTTGGGGCCGTCCCGAATACGTAATCCCAAATAGGTGTACTTACACCAAAGGCTACATCTGGATCTTTGTAATGGTGAATGGCATGATTCACCCATAGAACTTTCAAGAAGTTTTTAGGTGGCTGAAAAGCATGCACTATATAGTGAACACCTAAATAAGAAGCGTATCCTACTAAAAACCCTGGAAGAAAATACAGTGAAAAATCTCCCATCAGGAAGCTGAATAGGAAATAAAGAATTACTGCATAGAGTCCGGAAATAAAAGGCGGCATGGCTAATCTATCCTTGTCTTTAGGGTAGTCATGATGAACCCCATGTACGTTGTACTGCAGTTTGTCTTTGAATTTAGTATCCGGAACCATATGGTAAAGGTACCTATGGAGAAGGTATTCCACCAATGTGAAAGTGAAATAACCCCCAAGAAAAAGTGCTAAAGCTAATGTAAATGAGATAGAGGTTGTTGAAATACCAATATAAAAAGCGTACAGGCCAACCCCTAAAAATAAGGCGATTGGTATACTGATATGCGTTCTGCTCAAGCGTTCCAAAACTGGGTTGGTGAACATTTGGGCTGTTCCGCTATTGTCGGGCCGGTCCAATCTTCCAATTTTTTTCATTTCATCGTTGTGGTTTTATCCAACATCTTATTCAATTATTATGCCTACTTTATTGAAAAGTAAGGCAATTTAATGCTATTTGTATTCTAACGTTACTATTGAGGTAAGTAGTTTCATTTTTAGCAGTTAATTAAAACTGATTTTTATCATTATTTTAGAGCTACTTGCATTTTTTCTATGGTTTTTTGGTAAAAAGCTTCATAAAGTGGAAGGATAGCTGAAACATCAAATAATTTTGCACGTGCCAATGCGTTTTTCTTGAAATTTGATAAATTTTCGTCAGCAAGGATAAATTTTGCTTTTGCTGTCATTGTTTCAATGTCACCTACTTCACATAAGAAGCCAGTTTCGCCTTCGATATTTAACTCGGGAATTCCGCCTACATTACTTGTTAAAAGAGGGACCTCACAGGCCATGGCTTCCAAAGCTGCCAAACCAAAGCTTTCTTTTTCGGAAGGCATTAGAAATAGATCTGCTACTGACAATACTTCTTCAACAGCCTCGAGTTTTCCTAGAAAACGAACATCCTCACAAGTTCCTAATTCTCTACAAAGCCTTTCCATCTTGTCTCTTTCAGGTCCATCACCTACAAGTAATAGCTTTGAGGGAATGGATTTTCTCACCTCGTAAAAGACTTTAATTACATCCTGAACACGTTTTACTTTCCTGAAATTGGACGTATGAACCATCAATTTTTCATCATTAGGGCAGATGGCTTTTTTAAAATGATCTTTTTTCTGTCTCTTAAATCTAGAAAGGTCAATGAAATTGGGGATGACTTCAATGTGGTTGTCCACATCAAAATGCATATGCGTGGCCTTTTTAAGGTCTTCAGAAACTGCCGTAACTCCATCAGATTCGTTGATGCTAAAAGTGACCACGGGCTCATAACTGGGGTCTTTACCTACCAGGGTTATGTCTGTGCCATGAAGGGTAGTGACCACGGGGATGGTTATACCCTGTCTTTTTAATATCTGTTTTGCCATATAGGCAGCAGAAGCATGCGGTATGGCATAATGAACATGTAAAAGGTCCAAATCTTCATACTTGACCACATTCACCATTTTACTCGCTAATGCAAGTTCATATGGGGCATGCTCAAAAAGAGGATAGCTTTTAATGTCTACTTCGTGGTAATATAAATTCTCACTAAAAAAATCCAGCCGTGTAGGTTGGCTGTAGGTTATAAAATGAATTTGATGACCTTTTGCAGCAAGGGCTTTACCCAATTCAGTGGCAACTACACCACTACCACCAAAGGTGGGGTAACATACTATCCCAATTTTCATTTTAAATTTATTTGATGAGATTTTATTGTAAGTATCTTAAACACTACACAAGTACTGTTTTGTTCATTTATCTGCCAAAAGAAATCTATTTTCTATAGATTGATAGATGATGTCCTGAATGTCAGAACGAACATTGTCTCTTAAAAGTTGGTTATTTCCTGCATTTGGGTGAACCCGATTGGAAAGAAAAATATAAATTAACTGTTGTTCCGGATCTGCCCAAGCAGCAGTTCCTGTAAATCCTGTGTGTCCAAAAGTGCTTGGAGAGGCAAGATTACCTGTTGGTCCTTTATCCTTTTTAGGATCGGGCTTGTCCCATCCCAAGCCTCTTCTGCTCTGAAAGGACTGCTTGCTGGTAAATTTTTCTATGGTGGCCTGATCTATAGGTTCCTCCAATCCGTATTTCCCATTTTGCAGCATCATCTGCATCATTTTAGCCAGATCATTGGCATTACCAAATAGACCGGCATGACCCGCTACTCCTCCATAAAGTGCGGCTCCGGGGTCATGTACATAGCCCTGAACCAGGGTTTTTCTGAACAAGTTGTCTAATTCTGTAGGTGCTATCTGATCAGACTTAAACCTTTTTAAGGGAAGATAGCCAAATTGGTACATGCCTAATGGAGCATAAAATTGCTGTTCCAAAAATTCATCCATAGGTTGGTTGACCAACTTTTCAATTAGCTTATGTAAAAGGTACATGCCTACATCTGAATACCTGTAGTTGTATTTTGTGCTTTTGGTACCGCTATACCTTAGGTTTGAAGCCACGGTCCATTTCCATACGCTATCTGGAAGGGATTTATTGCCATAGATCCCATCTGCTATTTCCAGAGGGTATTGCTCGCTTTTTTGATGACTGTAATACTCGGGCTTCCAGTTACTTCCCTCTAAGGTGTTACTGAAATGGGGAATATAGGGAGTAAGCCCTGCTTCATGGGTCAGTATATTGCGTATTGTTATGTCTCCCTTATTGGTGCCTTCCAATTCAGGCAAGTGTATTTTTAGCTGGTCATCCAAGTTAATCATTTCTCTGCTGTTCAAGAACATGATCGCTTGTGTCGTAGCCATTACCTTTGTAAGCGAAGCCAGGTCGTAGAGTGTTTTGTCAGTTACAGCTTGTTGGTGGGTATAGTCGTAATGACCATAGGTCTTTTCGAATACTACCGAGCCATTTTTTGCAATAAGGATAGATCCTCCTGGTGTAGCCTTGCGAGCAATGGCATTCTCCATTAATCTATCAATTTTCATCAACTCTCTGCTGTCCATTCCCTGGGCCTCAGGGGTGGAATAAGCCAGTCTATGTAAGGTTTTTGTCTTTACCCCTTGACCTTCTTCCCAGGACGCTTGCAGGCTGATGGGGAGTTTTCCCGTGCCTTCCCTACCTCCAAAGATAACTTGAGGTGCTAATTGCTCAGTGAATTCATTTCTTTCATAAGCCATTACCAAATTGCCTAGGTCTTTAAACCTATTGGCGGAATATGCATTTCCAAAAACAACAGTGATGACTTTATGGTTTTTTTGCAATCGATTGATAAAAGCTATTTCATCATTATTTAATCCAAAATTCCTTCGTGAATTATTGGTCATGCCCATTACTCCCACTACGATGGTACTGAATTCTTCCAGGTTTTTTTCCATTGCCTGGAAGTTGTTCTGATTGCTATTGGCCCTTAATGTAAAGTGTTTGAATTCGGCGTATTTGCTTAGGTATTTTTTGAATGTTTCCCCTTTATTTCCTAAAGTGAGGGAAGCCATTTTTTCAAGATCCAGGTGCTTTACAGGTATCAAATCATTTTCATTGTTCACCACAGTTAAGGAGGAGGCGTACAATTGTTCAATAAGTGCTTTAGTTCCAAAGTTGGAAATTCGCTCAACCAACTTATGGGTGTCTACTTTTTGTTGCTTGTGAAGGCCTGCCCAGTATTTGGCATTCAGGATTTTTCTAACCCTTTGGTCGATTTCTTCCTGACTGATTCTTCCATCTGCTACAGCCTGTAAAATAAGTGTTTTGGATTTGGGTACATCTTCTGCGTACAATAAAACGTCATTGCCTGCAAGTAAAGCCATAAGTTCCACTTCTCCCGGTTTGTATAGACTGCTGACCCCTTTCATGTTGAGGGCGTCAGTAAAAATTAGTCCCTTGAAGTTCATTTCTTCCTTAAGTAGCTGGGTGACTACCTTTGGAGACAGGGTTGTGGGGAGATTGGCTTCGCTTCCTAAGCTTGGAATATGCAGGTGGGCAACCATGATACTCATCAATCCTTCATCAATCATCTCTCTGTAGGGATACAAGTCCACATCCACTATTCTGGCCTTGCTGTTGTTGATGACGGGTGTGGTATAGTGAGAATCTGAATTGGTGTCACCGTGTCCGGGAAAATGTTTGGCATTAGCCAAGATGCCATTGTCCTGCATTCCACGCATGTATGCAAGAGATTTGTTGCTGACCAATTCTTTCCTTTCGCCAAAGGAGCGGTAACCTATCACAGGGTTGGCCGGGTTGGAGTTTACATCTACTACTGGGGCAAAATTAATGTGCATACCAATTTCTTTAAACTGCCTGGCAATTTCTTTCCCCATTTGATAGACCAGGGCGTCATTTTTGGCCGCCCCAAGGGTCATTTGTTTTGGGAAGTTTAGCACACTATCAAGGCGCATGCCTATACCCCATTCTGCATCCATTGCGATGAAGAGCGGGGTTTTAGAGATCTCTTGGTAATAGTTGGTTAGATTGGCTTGCCTTACAGGTCCTCCCTGAAAGAAAATTAGACCTCCGAGGTTCTCCTCTTCGATTAATTTTGAGATGTTATTGACATGTGCCTGTCCTTTGTTTGAATAGGCGGCTACCATAAAAAGTTGTCCAAGTCTTTCTTCGAAGGTAAGGCTGTTGAAGACACTGTCTACCCAATTGCTTTGAGCAATTGAATTTTCGCTAACCAAGGGATCCCTTGGTTCAGAGACATCGTGACCTGACACCAATCCTATCAAAAGAAGGCAACAGAAAAACATTGCGTAAACTTTTTGCCACATGGGGGTGTTAAAATTTTATTGGTAATAATTTAAGAATAACTTTGTGTAAATCACACGGCATTTGATTCAAACTTACATAAAATCCCTACTTCTACCTATGTAAAAGTGATGAATAGAATAAATTTTATTCAAAACACAGTAAGGCAGTTGAGGGTTCAGTTGGTTTTGTTGGGGAATATTGTCACCAATGGGAAACCAAAAGACTTGTTTTTTGAATCTAAAAATTGTTAAGCAATTAAAAATCAGGCAAAATGAATTTTCCATCCATATTTAGAGTAAATCGGCCAAGTAGGTTTAACATCAACCCTAGACATTACGATCCCGTAAAGGAAGAGATAGCAAGCAGGACGGAAATGATCAAAAAGGATCTGGAAAGTAAGGGAGTGCTTACTCCTGAAGAGGAAGCGCTACTTGAGAGAAGGATGTCGGGAAAAGGATCTACCATCCGAGGAGCATTTACCAGCGGTAGCCCAATTAAAAAGCAACCGACCAAGATCATGGAGAAAACCGGCTTGGTCCGAATGATTATAGTTATATTATTAACTGGAGGCTTCGGTTCTTACATTTATTTTGGGCCAGTAGTAGGTTATTATTTTCTTTATTTAGCTGCCACCGGAGCGCTTTTATTTGGCTTGTTTAAGCTAAAACCACGGAAGAAAGATGAATGATATGATTCAACTGTTGCCGGATGCTATAGCCAACCAGATAGCGGCTGGTGAGGTAGTACAAAGACCGGCCTCAGCTTTGAAGGAGCTTTTGGAAAATGCCATTGATGCGCAAGCTGAATCGATTCAGGTAGTGATCAAAGATGGGGGTAAATCGCTGATTCAGGTAATTGATGATGGACTAGGAATGTCCGTTACTGATGCTAGGATGTGCTTTGAAAGACATGCTACATCTAAAATTAAACAGTCAGCCGACTTGTTCAATATCAGAACGCATGGGTTCAGGGGAGAAGCCATGGCTTCCATCGCAGCGGTATCTCAGGTGGAGCTAAAGACCAAACGGGAAGAGGATGAATTGGGAACCCTAATTCAAATAGAGAGCTCTACAGTCAAAAAGCAAGAACCTATTGTATACCAAAGAGGCACCTCTGTTTCGGTAAAGAATCTCTTTTGCAATGTCCCAGCAAGAAGAAATTTTCTTAAATCCAATGCGGTAGAAACCAAGCACCTGGTTGAAGAATTTCAGCGAGTGGCTTTGGCTTATCCAAAAGTGTCATTTTCGTTTTATCAAAACGACATGGAGCTTTTTAAATTAGCCGGTGGGAAATTAAGCAAAAGGATTGTAGGGATTTTTGGCAAACAATATAGAGATAAGCTGATCGTTTGTCAGGAAGAATCCCCTCATATTGATATTCATGGTTATATTGGAAAGCCTGAACAAGCAAAAAAATCAAGAGGAGACCAGTATTTCTTTGTCAATAATCGATACATAAAAAGCAATTACCTTGGGCATGCTGTTAGTACGGCTTTTGAATCCTTAATTGGACCTGATCATCATCCGTTTTATGTGCTTTTTCTAGAGATTGATCCCAAACATATCGATATAAATGTGCATCCTACAAAAACGGAAATTAAATTCGATGATGAACGAACCATATATGGTGTAGTAAGGGCTGCTGTAAAGCAGGCTTTAGGTGCTCATCATGTGGTTCCTACCATAGATTTCAGTTTGGATGTCAACTTCACTGACAATTGGAGTCAGGATACAGAAAAAAGAAAAGAGGTAGGGCTGGAGAACAATTACAGGACCTATAGAGGGCCAGGAATGGCCAATAAGGATGCCAAAGGTTGGGAGCAATTGTTTCATAAAGACCATGAGGAGCGTGCTATAAATTTTGATCCTGAAAAGGACAATATAGGGCAGCAAGAGCTTAAAACTTTTCCCAGTAAAGTAAATAGTAGGGATGAGACTCCCATTGGTGAGATTAACAAACCTTCTATTGGCACAGGGAATACCTTTCAGGTGGAACAGGCATATATTGTTACTCAAACATCTTCAGGATTGCTTATCTTTGACCAACAGGCAACGCACCAGCGAATTTTATATGAGCGGTATGCAAGTCAATTGGATCAATCAAAAGGAGCATCACAGCAGTGTCTTTTTCCTCAGAACATTAGACTAAGTCCTGCGGATTTCTCTTTGGTCATGGACCTAAAGGAGGAGCTCAATGACCTTGGTTTTCAATTGACGGAGTTTGGCCAACATGCTATTCTTATCAATGGTGTGCCTGCTGATATACATATTGGCAGTGAAAAAGTATTGTTTGAAGAATTATTGGAGCAGTTCAAGCATTTTAAAAATGAACTTTCATTAACTAAAAAAGAAAACCTTGCCCGGTCTTTGGCAAAGAAAACCTCCATTAAAAGAGGTGATAAGCTGCAAAGCCAAGAAATGGAGAATCTTGCAGGTCAATTATTTGCCTGTCAAAACCCCAATTACAGCCCTGAAGGAAGCAAAACCTTTATCAAATTGGATTTAAATAAAATCGATCGCTTTTTTTATTCCTGAATTAAAACACGAACTTATGTTTAGAGCCCTTACACCCATTGTGAAAAACCTATTACTGATCACGGTGGGTATGCATGTAATAGCTTCTTTTTTCCTTCCGCAATTGAAAGGGCTTTTTGCCTTGTATTATATAGACAGTAGGAATTTCATGCCTTTTCAATTTGTCACCTACATGTTTATGCATGCAGACTTTTGGCATTTGTTGAGCAATATGTTTGGGCTATTTATATTTGGCCCCTTACTAGAGCAATTTCTAGGGCCTAAAAAAATCCTTATTTTATGGATGGTGTGTGGTGTAGGTTCAGGGGTGTTGTATTCCGGGTATGTGGCTTACAATATGGGGCAATTAAACAATAGGATTGAAACATTCGCGGAAAATCCTGATCCTGAAGAGTTCAATCGCTTTGTCTCAGACAACAGTCATTACTTCAATGCCGGAATCTATGATTTTATAGATGAGTACAGTCGCGATGCTGACAATACTGAGTTACAAGAGAGGGCGAAAAGGAATATGCTTGGAATAAGAGATCTGAAAGCAAACATACCAATGGTGGGTGCTTCCGGTGCCTTGTTTGGTATTCTGATTGCATTTGGAATGCTCTTTCCCAATACCCAGCTGTTTTTGCTTTTCCCACCAATGCCCATAAGGGCAAAATACCTTGTCTTGTTCTATGGACTATACACAGTTTATAATATATTTGTATCTAATCCCACAGACAATGTAGCCCATTTTGCCCACTTATCAGGATTATTGATAGGGGCAGTTTTGGTGACTTATTGGAAAAGGGACAGACAAAATTTTTATTAAAAGAATATGTACGGAGGGTTTTGGTACCATATCAGACATGCATTTGACCATAAAAACAACGGTCTCTACAAGATAATTGCCATCAACTTATTGGCCTTTCTGGTATTGATGGTGCTTAGGGTATTCTTGACAATAGGTGGGGCAGAAGCCACTTATCGTTCAATCATCTCTGTTTTTATGATGCCAGCAGCTATTCCCCAGTTTTTAATGCAGCCCTGGACGATCATAAGCTATATGTTTTTGCATGAAGGCTTCTTGCATATAATATTCAATTTGCTGTTTCTTTATTGGTTCGGCTTGTTAGTGCAAGAGTACCTGGGAAGTAGAAAGTTGGTCAATTTGTATATCCTTGGCGGAATTGCCGGAGGATTACTTTATATGATCCTTTATAATATTGCCCCTTATTTCAATGATAGGGTTGATGGTGCTTTAATGCTTGGAGCAAGTGCCGGAGTATACGCCATAGTGGTAGCCGCGGCCACTTTACGACCTGATACCCAGTTTCAACTGCTTTTGATAGGGCCGGTAAAAATCAAATACATCGCAATTTTCTACGTGCTTGTGGCCTTTGCCAATTCTGCCGGAGCGAATGCCGGTGGGCAATTGGCTCATTTGGGAGGAGCAGCAATGGGCTTTGTTTATATTCTTCAACTGAATAAAGGGATAGATTTAGGTAAGCCTGTACAAGCAGTAGGGGTGTTTTTTGAAAAGTTGTTTTCACAAAAGCCTAAAGTAAAAGTGACTTACAGACGGGATGGGGAGGCTTCGAGGAAAAAAACCACTATGAGTTCCTCCACTAGTAGTTCTACAAGTAGAAGCACACAAGAAGAAATAGATCGGATTTTAGATAAAATTGCTGATAAGGGCTACGATAATCTTACCAAAGAAGAAAAACGCAAGTTGTTTGACTTTAGCAACAAAGACGCTTAATGCCAAGCACAATTAATTAAGCTTTTCATAGCCCAGAATTTTCTTATAATCAACCAATCCTTTTTCGGTAAGGTAGGGGAGAACTGCAGAAAATATAAGCTTATTGTAGTAGGGCAAGCGAATATCATCTGGACCAAAAACAATCTGATTATGGATTAGCCAATAATCGGACAGCATAAACATTTGGTTGGCAAGGTTTTCAAAACTTCCCGGAAACTTTTCTTCGGCAAAAAAACCCTCTGTAGCTAATAACTTAAAGAGATGTATCAATTGCGTTTTTCTTAGCGCAATCATATCTAAGTATCGATCTTTGATAAGCTCCTGGTTTTTCATTATTTCCAGTAGATTAAAGAAATAGAATTGATACTGAATATGTAGATGGTAGATATTATCTAATAAGTG
>TARA_R110002049_G_scaffold269919_2_pt1 | contig 14312 bp, 11 predicted proteins | sample TARA_R110002049 | Tara Oceans TARA_R110002049 (sample SAMEA4396941) | marine metagenome | biome: Polar Biome; feature: [SRF] surface water layer (ENVO:00010504); material: water (ENVO:00002006), including particulate matter (ENVO:01000060) such as... | depth 5 m | reverse complement strand
CGGCTTTGGGCTTGGTTGAAAGCGATCTGGGCGTCGGCAACCGGCTGCAATTGATTGACGAAGAGTTGCTTGAAAATCTGGCGGATGTGCAATTGCGCAATGGCCTACCGCAGGAAACATTGCTGCAATCCGGCGATTTCACCGTCGAGATGGAGACAGGAACAGGCAAAACCTATGTCTATCTGCGCACCATCTTTGAGCTCAATCAGGAATATGGCTTCACCAAATTCGTGATTGTTGTGCCGTCCGTCGCGATCAAGGAAGGCACCTATAAAACGCTCCAGATCACCCGCGACCATTTCGAAAATCTCTATCCCAAGGCCAAGGGCTATGAGTATTTTCTCTACGATAGCTCCAAGCTCGGCCAGGTGCGCAATTTTGCCACCAGCTCGACGATCCAGATCATGGTCACCACCGTTGGCGCGATCAACAAGAAGGACGTCAACAACCTTTATAAAGAGAACGAGAACACCGGCGGCGAAAAGCCGATTGACCTGATCAAGGCGACCAATCCGATCATCATCGTGGATGAGCCGCAAAGCGTTGACGGCGGCTTGAAGGGGGCTGGAAAGACGGCGCTTGCTGCCATGAACCCGCTCTGCACCCTGCGTTATTCCGCTACCCATGCCGACAAGCATCATATGGTTTACCGGCTCGATGCGGTGGACGCCTATGAGCGCGGGCTTGTGAAACAGATTGAGGTGGCCTCACTGGAAATCGAGGGCGGGCATAACAAGCCCTATGTGAAACTGATCTCCACCCATAACCGCCAAGGCTCTATAACTGCGAAGGTTGAGCTGGACATTGCGCGTGGCAAAACCATCAAGCGGCAGGTGCTGACCGTTGAGGACGGCGATGATCTGGAGCAGCTTGCCAATCGCAATATCTATGCTGACATGCAAATCGGCACAATCACAATCGGCCCGAATGAAAGCATCGAGCTGAAAGGGCCGGGCCTGGATAAAGTGCTGAAGCCAGGAGCGTCGCATGGCGGCGTGGACGGCGATGAACAAAAGCGCATGATGATCCGCCGCACGATCAAGGAGCATCTCGACAAAGAATTGCGCTTTGCCGAGACAGGCCGCCCGATCAAGGTGCTGAGCCTGTTCTTCATCGATAGCGTCGAATTTTACCGCCAGTATGATGAAGACGGTCATACGGTTAAGGGCAAATATGCCCTGATGTTTGAAGAAGAATATCGCAAGCTAGCCAAGCTGCCCGACTATCAGACACTGTTTGCAGCCATCGACCTAGACCAGGATATCGAAGCTCTGCACAATGGCTATTTCTCTATCGACAAAAAGGGTGGCTGGACGGAAACCGAGGAAAATAATCAGGCCAACCGCGACAATGCCGAGCGTGCCTATAATCTGATCATGAAGGACAAAGAGAAGCTGTTGAGTTTCGATACGAAGCTCAAATTCATCTTCTCGCATTCCGCTTTGCGCGAAGGTTGGGACAACCCCAACGTCTTCCAGATTTGCACCCTGCGTGACATGGGTAGCGAACGCGAACGCCGCCAAACTATCGGACGCGGACTGCGTCTCTGCGTCAATCAGGACGGCCAGCGGCTGCGCGGCCACGAAGTCAACACACTGACCGTAGTGGCGACCGAAAGCTACGAAGATTTTGCCAAGAACCTTCAGACCGAAATTGAAAAAGACACGGGCATCAAATTCGGCATTGTCGAACCGCACCAATTTGCCGCTATTCAGGTTCAGGGCGAAGATGGCGAGAGTAAGCCTTTGGGCGCGACCGCTTCCGAAAAATTGTGGCAGCATTTGAAGCAAGTTGAATTGATCGACGCCAAGGGCCGGGTTCAGGACAGCCTGCGTTCTGCCCTAAAAGACGGAACGCTCCAAGTCCCGAAAGAGTTCGAAGCGCAAGCCGAGGAAATCAATGCGATATTGAAGAAGCTTGCTGGGCGCCTGGACATCAAGAATGCCGATGACCGCGAAATCATCCGCACTCGCGAGGCCGTTCTGGAAAGCCCTGAATTCAAGGCTCTGTGGGACCGGATCAAACACAAGAGCACCTATCGTGTTGAATTCGATAATGCGAAGTTGATTGAGGATTGCGCTGAAAATATCCGCGAAAGCGAGCCAATCACCAAGACCCGCGCACGTTTTCGCAAGGCTGGACTGGAAATTGGCAAAGGCGGCGTTGAAGCCCGCGAAGATGGAAAGGTCAGCGCTTATACGACCATCAATGAAGCTGACATTGAGCTGCCGGATATCATCACCGACTTGCAGGACAAAACGCAGCTAACCCGCAGCAGCATCGTTGATATCTTGCTGAAGAGCAAACGGATCGAAGATTTCAAGCGCAACCCGCAGCAGTTTATAGATCAGGCCGCTGAAGCGATAAATCGGACCAAGCGGCTCGCCTTGGTCGATGGCATCAAATATCAGCGCATTGGCGAGGATCATTTTTTCTGCCAAGAACTCTTCAAGCAGGAAGAGCTGAAGAGCTATATGAAAAACGCTGTCAAAGCCGACAAATCGGTCTTTGAATATGTTGTCTATGATTCAGCCGGAACTGAAAAGACGTTTGCCGAAGATTTGGAGGCCAATGAGGCCGTTAAGGTCTATGCAAAGCTTCCGGGTTGGTTCAAAATTCCGACTCCTTTAGGCACCTACAATCCAGACTGGGCCGTTCTGGTTGAGCAAGATAGCGAGGAAAAGCTATACTTCGTCGTTGAAACCAAAAGTAGTGGCTGGTGGGATGATTTGCGTCATCAGGAAGGGGCGAAAATCAAATGCGGAGAGAAGCATTTCAAAGCGATTGAAGCAGAAAGCAACCCTGCCAAATTCATCAAGGCGACTTCAGTCAGTGGGGTTTTGAAACACGCTTAGGTAAAGCGACTATTTGCTTTGGGGGGAGCAATTATGGAATGCAAATCTTGTGGAGCCACGATTGATCATCGCGACGCCTTTTGTTCGCTATGCGGCGAGCTTACACGATCTGGCAAACCGTTTGACCAAAAGCTGAAGGACACTCTGTTCGACTTTGGGGAGGAGCTTAGTAAGCTCGCGGGGTCGGCCGCCCGTTATGTGGCCGATGGAGCAAACCGCAAACAAGTCATTGGTGGAGGTGCCGCCCTTTTCATCGTGATATTGGCCATCGTCCTTTTCGATATTCAATCAAATGATGACGACGCTTTCGCCTGGAGCGAGCCACAAACAATCGAAACATACCGTGATCGCTTCCTGTCAGGCCCGATTGAAACCTTTACAACTGGGCCTGCAAATATCCGCAATTATCCCACCGCTGAGCAGTCGAATGTGGTCCAGAAGGTTCAGGAGGGATCTGCCATTAGCGGCCGCTGGGTTCAAGGCCTTGATCCAACTACCAAATGGCTAAAATTGGGCGCAGGCAACGGTTATATTTGGGGAGGTAATCTTGCGGGCCCGTCTTCAATGGATGCGCAATCCGAGGCTGCATTGGCTGCAGCTAATGCGGCAGCTGGAGCGGTCGCGGAAGCTGGTGAACTGGAAGCAGAACCTGCCTTTCCTTCTTCTCTTCAAGGGCGCTGGTCGTCGATGGATACTTGTCGGGGAGCGGATCTCAATATGGTTGTCACGATCTCAGCGCAAAAAATTCAATTCTATGAGAGCGTGGGACGCCTAATAAAAATCTCGTACGATAATAAAGAACGTGAGCTCTATCATCTCAAAATGAGAGGTGAGGGTGAAGAGTGGGACAGGACCTTACGCATTCTTTTGACCGCCAATGGCAACTCTCTGATCATTAAAGATGAAAGTGATCCCAACTATCCAGATGAGTATTACCACAAACCTCAGGCAGGTTGCTCGAAGGTGTTTTATTATGGTGAATAAGCAATTTTTATGGGGATACGCAGAGTGCTTCTTCTATCCCCATTTCATGCTCATACCAACCCCCGTGCATAGACGTTCATAGCTGCCCCCGCCCGCACAGGGACAGGTTAGCATGCAGAATGACTTCAATATTATTTATTATTAATTTAGAGAAATAATGTTGTCCCGCCCCCGCCCACTCGAATATCCTTGACCCCGTCGCTTCACTTTTGTTCATTCCGCTTGGGGAATCTTGAAATGGGGGGATGTTATGGATTTGCTTCTTAAACGTGAACAATCCAAAAATATATTTGGACGAGTGATCTTCAGGCTTTGGGTAAGGTCTGAAATGGGCGACGATGAACGCGCGCTGATTGAACGCTACGACCTAGCTGAATCCCGAGTTTTACAAAGCGATGACAGCAAAGCACTTAAATGGTCGGTCGGGATCGGGTTCGTTGCTGCAATTTTTGCCGGATTTTTTTTAGGAGCATATTTTGGAAACCCTAGACCGGCTATTCTCGGCATTCCAGTTGGTATAGCCACCGGCTATTGGTGGTTGAATGAAAAGCGGGAGACAATTTTTCTACGCGACTTGATTTATGGGCGACGTTTCAAATGCTCCAGCATTGTCGATCTCGCGAAAAAGGAAGCATGGCTGGAAGATTCCTGCGTCGTTTTGCGGCAGGTGCTCGAGACCGCAAAACATTGGGATGGCGTGGAAACGAGACCGGTGCCCGTGCTTTCGAAAGAAGCGGCAAAAGAAATCGTAGTGCGGTTGACATAAGATGAGCTGGCGCTTCGGAGCAGCGCTCCACAGTTTCTGGCATAGTCTATTTCGGCCAAGTGAGGCGCAGTTGGTGCGCCAGCAATATCAGCAAGTCGCCAAGCTGTTTGACTCCGCAGGCGTTGGTACTGATCAGACACGCGGGCGCTTCATCGCCACGATCGCGGCGGATGCTTGTGCAGCCTTTGGCATTTTTGCGCCAAATGGTCAGGCCCAGAAAATCCTCGGGCTGACTGACGCTCTGTTTGACTATGAGCAGATTCTTGTCTTGCCAGACACAGACTGGGCCAAAAAGCACACTATCGCCGAGCTTTGGGATATTCGCGAAGAACTGACCCACCAGCGCCGCTTCGCTGAGAATATTGACCAGCTCGGCTCTGTTTTGCGCGATGCCGTTACTGAAATCTTTCGGCCCCTTTTTGAAGCTTGTCCAGCGCTGCTAGATACCGATGGCGACAAGGCAGATGGTATAACCGTCAAAACCGAGCTGTTACGCTCGATTGCCAATCTTGCCGATGTCACCGATCATATTTTGCAAATTGCCCATGCCGACGAACTGGCTGACCTTGGCCTGTTTGTCTGCATGCGCGACCGGCTAGGGCGCAATATGGTCGCAGCCTCTGGCGGGAACCCTGCCGACCCACACAGCTTCAACCGTGCACTCAAAATGCCCGCACAATATGATGCCAAGACGCCCGAGCAGTTGGTGACCGCCTATCTGGCCGGAACGCCCTTGCTGGAGCTGTTCGATCAGGAGCTTGATTTCACGATTCCCATAGCTTCACGCTTTGAGCATCATCATATCGTTGCGGGTTCCGGCCACGGCAAAACCCAGACGCTGCAATATCTGATCGCCCAGGATCTGGCAAAAATGGAGCATGAGAACCGTTCTGTCATTGTTCTTGATAGTCAGGGTGATTTGATCCGTAACATTGCGCAGATGGCCGTTTTTGCACCAGATGGGCCGCTCCACGACAAGATCGTCATCATCGACCCAAGCGATGTCGAGTGGCCAGTGTCGCTCAATCTGTTCGATGTCGGCATGGATCGTTTGGCAGGCTACGAGCCGCTGGAGCGCGAGCGTCTGACCAACAGCATTTTGGAACTTTATGATTTTGTCCTGGGCACGCTGCTTGATGCCCAGATGACGCAAAAGCAGAATGTCATCTTTCGCTATGTGACGCGGCTAATGCTGCATATCCCCGATGCCACCATCCACACGTTGCGCGAATTGATGGAACCCGGCGGCGAGAAGAAATTTGCAAGCAGCATTGCCAAGCTCACCGGCACGGCAAAGCATTTTTTCGAGACGGAATTTACCTCCCGTGAGTTTGAGCAAACCAAGAAGCAGGTGCTGCGCCGACTATGGGGCATATTGGAAAACCAGACTTTTGAGCGGATGTTTTCGCATCCCCGATCGAAGCTTGACCTGTTCAAGGAGATGAACGCAGGCAAGATCATCCTGATCAACACCGCTAAGGATTTGCTGAAAGAACAGGGCACCGAGATATTCGGACGCTTCTTTATCGCGATGATCGCGCAGGCAGCCCAAGAGCGCGCCACCTTGCCTGCCCACAAACGCATTCCAACCTTTGTCTATATTGATGAGGCGCAGGATTATTTTGACCGCAATATCGGGCTGATTCTTGCCCAGGCGAGAAAATACAATGTGGGCATGGTACTGGCGCATCAATATCTCGGACAATTGGAACCCAAGCTGCAGGAAGCCTTTGCCGCTAACACCGCGATCAAATTTGCTGGGGGTGTATCGGCCAAGGACGCGCGGGTTCTTGCACCGATGCTTTATTGCCAGCCTGAATTTATTGAAAGCCAATCAAAAGGCAGTTTTGCGGCGAATATCAGAGGCGTAACGAAAGGTGCTGTGCCGCTCACCTTCCCCTTTGGCGTGGTGGAAGGGCTCCCGCAGATGAGCAAGGATCAGAGAAAGGCGCTGCAAAAGAAGATGCGAGCCAACTACGCCGTCCATCATAGCGAGCTGGGGAAGATCCAAGAGTCGGATGAGGTTGAAGAACCCAGCGCACAGGTCGCCGATGATGCGCCGCCGGCAAAGTCGGAGTCCAGCAAGCGGCCGCCGGGGCAAGTTGACATTGAACCGGGCGACAGTTGGTGACGGCAAAAATATTTTGTCTTGTCATTGCTCGACATTGATCCCCATCGCGGCATATGGCTGAATTTACCGCACGGTTACAGGCTCATCAATCCATCATAAATGATTGGTCCTCATTGCAAAGCAAAGGACGAGTCGTGGGAAAACAATTGGACAGCATCGGGCGTCGCAACCGGTTGAAGGCGACATCCACAGGGAAACGTGTCTCTCCCACCGAGCGTGACTTACTCTGGTTCACCAAAATCCATGAACATGGCCCGCTGCCATCATCATTCTTGCTGGCTTTTACCAAGGACAGCCACAAATCGGAAAAACGCGCCAAAGAGCGGCTGACCGATCTGTTCAACGAAGCCAATACACCGCATGGCGGGCCTTATCTTTCGCGACCACCGCAGCAGTTCCGCACTATCGACAGCCGTTACAATCAGCTTGTCTATGACCTGGCTCCAGCAGCACTGAAAGCATTGGCGGTTCAGCAAGGTGACAAAGTGGTCAAGCCTCCGCGACCCGGGCCTTGGGTACATAGCCTCATGGTAAGCTGCATCACGACCTCCATCGAGTTGGCCTGTTTGGAGCGCGATGATCTATCTTATATCGCGCAGAGCAGGATTTTGGTGCGAGCGCGAGCTGAGCTACGCTATCCCATCCGGATTGCCGATCCCGCGACCGGGCTTGAGTATGATAAGCATTTGATACCTGACGCGATCTTTGGGCTGGAATATCATGGTGACGTTGGCAGCAGATTTCGTTTCTTTGCCGTTGAGGCGGACCGTGCGACCGAACCTGTCATTTCAACCAGCTTTAACCGAAAGAGCTTTGACCGACATCTGCGCCAGTATCATGCGTATATCGAACGACGCCTTTATCAGCAGCACCTGCGCCTTACCGCCCCTATGTTGGTTTTGAATGTTTCCAGCGGTCCGAAGCGGATTAATTCGATGCTGGAACACGCACAGCGTCATTATCCAAAAGGTTGTAATTATCAGCTATTCCAAATTTGGAAGGATTTCGGGCCGGTATTCACACCGCCAAAGCCAAATTTAAGCCTTTTGCTCGAAGAATGGCAGCGCACAAATCTGGAAAAATTTCGTATTGAAAAAATATAAAAAGAGCCAAGCAGGACTTGGCTCTTAAAGGCTAGGCAGAGTTAATATTCCGCTGCCAGCATGATGGTGAGCACTCTCTTCGTGACGGTAGGATCAGCGGGATCGGGCGACCCAGATTCCATGTCATTGCCGTAATAGTCGATTTTCCAAAAAATACGATTCTCGGCGACAGTGAGCGCTCCAAAATCATGCTCCTCATAAGGATCATTATTGGGACCAAAATCATCGAAATTAATGATAGCCTGCACGATCCTGGATATAGTCTCTGGACCAAGCCCAACAATACCACTGGTGTGCAATAATGTTCCGCCGAGACCGGTTTTGCGAAACCGGTCATTGAGCGCGCGGATTTGCGCGGCTTTTTCATCTTTCACTTCTATTCTCCTGAATTATCCGGCGACAGGAAGTTGCAGCCGGAAGTATTCAGGCGAATGTGTGATCGGCAGGTTAGCTGTATCTGGCCCGCTGGGCCAGCAAGCCCAATCTACCTTTGGCTTTTAATGGGCGAGTTAGAATGGGCTTGAAGAAAAAAGCAGCGCCTCATTGCACTGCTTTTGCGAGAATCATCGTCAAGGAACTTCTACATCGCTGCTGCCAGTCTATCGGCAGGTCCATGCGCTATCCAATGGCCAAGCGATAATGCTTCGAACAGGACTATATTGCGCGGTTGGTTGTCGAAGAAGCGGCGCTTTTTGGGAAGCCAAGCCGCGATGTCTGGGTAGGCCTTGGCCAACGCCTCAGCTTCTTCATATTTGCTTCGATAAGGATGTTTATGTTCGATCGAGACATCGAGAACATAATTTTGATCCGCCGTCCGGGCCATGGCGCGAATCAAATGCTGGGTAGATTTGCCTTTGAGACATTTGTCGTCCAACTTTTCTGTTACCACCACATCGGGGCGATAGAAATTGATCATTTCCTGCGTATAGCCTGCCGCAGCCACTGGACTTGCGGCGGCGTTTTCCGAGGTCGTCCAATCCTTAAGTCTCCCGCCGACCAGATAGACAAGACCGATACGATCAGAGATGGCGGCCATTGCCAAGATTTTGAGCGGCATCATGGCTGCGCAGGTTTAGCCGCCAATCGACGTTCCAACTTTTGCAGACTGGCTTCCCGGTTGCTCGAGAGCGCAGAATGCACATCGGTCGCCGGAATGCTCGGCAAATTCTGCCGCAACTCTGCCCGTGCATCTGCCAGCACTTCGGAGAACAAACTTTCAAACGAGCGGCCATAGATCAACGACAACATGCAAATTTGCCGGATAGTGGGAGGCCATTTCCCTTTTTCCAGCGATGCGATAGTTGATTGATGACTACTAATAAGCTGGGCGATATCACGTTGGGTGAAGCCCGATTTTCGACGCGCTAATCGCAAGTCGAGGCCAAATTCTGTGGACATATATTTGATTGTTAAATTACTAAATCCTCTCCCATTTTAAACTGTCAGACGTACGACCCTAGTTGCCGAAATATCGACCCTGTAGATAGCGCCTCACAATCAACCAGCGCGCTATGACCGCTCGATACAGCGGAAAGGTGAAACCTTTCCGTGATCTGCCATAGCGCTCTGGTGGTGATACCCTTCTTGTCTTTTCAAGAAGCAGAATATCGAATTCCGTCCACTCCTGTCTAGTTGCCTGAAAATCCGCGAACCTATGATCCGGCAACTAGAGAGGTTCTGCTTTGCGCCGCATGCTACAGCAATGCAAAATCCAAAATCATCTATCAATCTAGGCGATGCTTATGGCCGTTATGGCGACCGACCTTTTGCAATTCAGCCATCCGACCGGATGCATTCGATCTATATCATCGGGCAAACGGGCACGGGCAAATCAACCCTGCTGCACAATATCGCAATGCAGGACGTGAAAGCAGGCAACGGATTTTGTCTGATCGACCCGCATGGGGACCTTGCCGCCGGTCTCCACAAAAATTTGCCGTCCGATCATATCTATTGGAACCCCGCTGATCCAGACTGTCGCTATGGTTATAATCCGATCACGCGCGTATCGGCTCCATTGCGTCCGCTGATTGCATCCGGACTCATTGATGCGCTCAAAAAGCAATGGGCTGATGCCTGGGGCCCGCGCATGGAGCATTTGCTGCGCTATGCGCTACTGGCTTTGCTGGAATTGCCCCGCTCTGATTTACGCGACATCATGCGGCTTTACGTCGATGCAGACTTTCGCCGCGAGGTCGTTTCGCAGATCAGCGATCCGCAAGTTGAGACCTTCTGGCGGCGTGAATTTCCGCGCATGAACTACCGCACCGCCTTTGATGGCGTTGCGCCTATTGCTAACAAGCTTGGGGCCTTGCTGGCCTCTCCTGCATTGCGTTCGGTACTTTGCGAACCCGTCGAACCTTTGCGCTTTCGCAAGATTATGGATGAAGGCCAGATATTGATTGTCAATCTCGCCAAAGGTCGCCTTGGCAGCGATAATGCCAATGTGCTCGGCGGTCTAATAGTATCAAGCCTCATGAACGCAGCTTTTTCGCGTCACGATATCGCGGGAACTGAACGCCGACCATTTTTCCTATCCATTGATGAATTTCATAATTTCACTACCGAGGCCTTTGCAAATGTTCTGCCTGAGGCTCGTAAATACGGCTTGTCGCTGACCTTGGCGCATCAGCACTCCCTTCAACTTGATAGTGCAGTGTCAGAGGCGATATTGGGTAATGTGGGCAGTATGATTGCCTTCCGTTTAGGTGCGATCGATGCACCACTTTTTTGCCGTCAATTTGGTGAGCTTGAACCAAAACATTTTGTCCATCTGCCAAATCATCATGCCTGGGTGCAGCTATTGATCGATGGCACGAAATCAAAACCATTTTCTGCGATGACTTGGCCTGCGCAAACATGCGAAGGCAGATTTTCTGGCAACTAGTCGGTTGAAGAGAGCTTCGTAAAATTGACTTATGAACAGGCCATCGAAAAACAGACCAGACACTGATCTTTTGCGCCATGATGACGCATTCCTTCAGGAATACTTCGAAATCTGCAAACGGATCTATCTACAAATGCGCCGAGACGGAACTTGGCTGTGGGCAGAAGATTCGTCAATTTCTGAGGATATGGTAGATTCAGCAAATAACGAGGATTTATGAAAGAATGTTTTGGTTACATCCGCGTGTCGACCATGAAACAGGGCGATGGCGTATCATTGGAAGCTCAAAAAGAAGCGATCCTGAATTTTGCGAGTCGCCACGGTATATCGATCACCCGATGGTTTGAAGAAAAGGAGACGGCCGCTAAAAAGGGTCGCCCGGTATTCAATCGCATGGTTTCTGAGTTGCGACGTCGCCGTGCCGATGGCCTCGTGATTCACAAGATTGACCGTTCCGCTCGTAATCTTGGGGACTGGGCACGCATCGGCGAGTTAGCGGATGCAGGGATCGACATTCACTTTGCGACTGAAAGTCTCGATTTCAGATCGCGCGGCGGCCGTCTGGCAGCAGATGTTCAGGCTGTGGTGGCAGCTGACTATGTGCGAAATCTTCGTGAAGAATGCCTGAAAGGAATGAATGGCCGACTGAAGCAAGGCCTCTTTCCTTGGGGTGCGCCGATTGGATATCTTAACAACGGTGGAGGCAAGCCAAAGACCCCTGATCCGAAACGAGCACCGCTAATTCGTCTCGCTTTCGAACTCTACGCCAGCGGACGATATTCCCAGCGCGCCTTACTAAAAGAGCTAGATAAACGCGGCCTGCGTAAACCTAACGGTTCGCATTTGAGGCCCCAGAATATCGAAACGATCTTGGCCAATCCATTTTATTGCGGCCTTATCCGGATCAAGAAAACCGGGATGGTATATCCCGGTTGCCACAAGCCACTTGTGCCGGTTTCGCTTTTCGAGCGCGCACAAGATGTAAAGGCCGGCAAGTCTATCAAGAAAATCACGGTTCACGATCACACTTATCGTCGCCTATTCCGATGCGGCCATTGCGATGGTCCGATGGTTCCTGAGCGCCAGAAAGGAAGGGTCTACTACCGCTGTCAATTGAAAGCCTGTCCGACCAAAACTGTGCGCGAAGATGCAATAGATCAAGCTATAGAAGCTTGCCTATGGGGCTCTCGTTTAACAGATGATCAGGCAGATCATCTTGAAAGAAAATTTCATGATTGGCTTGCGCAGGAACAAGCCGCTGGTCCTGGCCCTGAATTTCCATTGAAGCTCGCTGAAATCCGACAAAAGCTGGATAGATTGACCGATGCTTTGGTTGACCGACTAATTGATCAAGACACGTTTAAGGAGCGAAAGCAGAGTCTTGCGTTGGAAGAGGCGAAACTGAAGGAACAGATGCAGGAATATGAAAAAACCACCGAACATCCTGAAAGTTTCCGGGAGTTCCTCGAACTGGTAAAAAGTCTTGTATACAGCTATCAAATCGCCGCCCCGCCAGAAAAGCAGTCTATCGCCAAAATGGCTACCTCGAACCGGACGATCAAAGACAAAAACGTATATATTGAGCCATCAAAATGGCTTTTGGACCTTCAGCTTGCAGCTGATGTCCGGTGTGGTGGACTACATCGGGGTGCAGATCGAACTTTTGAAATTATCAGACAGTGTCACAAACAGTATCAGGGGCTTACCACCGCTTTGAACTACGATAAGCGTGAAGAGGGGCGAACCCTTGATTGACATCGTTAGTAAAGCCAGTGTCCTCACCGAAGGAATCCGATGCAAATCACAACTGAAATGGATATCGCAATAACGAATAGATGAAAGGTTTCTAGACCTCCAAAGCCCTTAATATTGCAAGTGCATCTATCGAATTTGAAGCCATTCGGTCTACGCCACTCCTAGTAGAGACTTCGTCCAAGAAGCCGAGGACGGAGTTAGTGTTAGTCATTGGGGCTATGGCTTGCACACTATTCATCAGTGCCTTCGCCCTTCCGTTAGTAACCCAAAGGACTTTGTCGGCCTCCGCCAGCAATCTTGGGAGCTCAGCCGGGCTGGTGTAATCCAAGTTGAACACTAGAGCCAAGTCTTCACAACAAAAATGAGTAACTGAATGATGGAGATTCAATTCGACGAATCGCCTCTCCTCATCCGTTGATAACATGGGCATGCACCGCTCCATTGCTGACAATCATAAGACGCATGAACTTGTGTGATCCACAAGCTTTTGCACTGTTTCAATCAAAAGGATTTCTCTGCTACCTGAGAACAGGACCACCTCTGGTTGGTGTTGGCGCGCGTGGCGGCCATCCCCGCGGTCCTGAAAGAACGGCAGCTTTTAGGTCGCAAAACCGCCATTCAGCAGATATAGCTCTGTCCCTCGGGCTACTGCAACTTGCGTGACAGCTTACCGCGGTGGTCATTCGACAATAGACAAATCGCGCTGTCCCAAAGCCGTCGTTGCCGCTCTGTCAAAATCTCGTCCGCTTTTGAGCCGCGGAAGAACAGTCTTCAATGACTGTCGTTGGTCCGCCTTCTGCCTGTCCGGTTTGAAACACCGAAAAAGGGAAAGCTGACGTTGGGTGAGCGACTATCTCGTTCCGCAGCCGCCGACGACGTGCCGTTTCTGCCGGTGGCGACTAGGAGGCCTATTTGAAATTGATTGCCGAATTACCCCGCTTACGTTCTTCTTAATATATTCTTCCTAAGACTTCCCGGTGCGCGCTTCGAAACCGGCTATGCGATCGATCTCGGCGGCCCGGACGCGCACGTCGTGCCGTTTGTCGCGATCGAACCCATGCTGGTATTTCAGAAAGAGGCGACAGAGACGCTGCTGAACGTCCCCGAAAGCGCAATCACCTTCCGCAAGAAGACGATCACCGCGCTGCCGATGTCGCTCGGCGTGCAGATTGATGGTCAGTGGAAGACCGAAGGCGGTGGCAGTTTCTCGCCGCTGCTGCGACTGGCCTGGCTGCACGATTTCGAGACCGATCGCAGCGTCACGCGCAGCTTTGCGGAGCTCCCGTCGCTGCTGATCAGTCGCACAACCCTGCCGACCGATACCGATGCCGCATCGGTCCGGTTCGGGGCGCAGTGGAGCGCAGCGCGCTCGTGGTCGATCAAGGCCTCGGCGGACGCCCAGCTGTCGCGGTCCTATGGCACGATCGGGGGAAGCGTGAGCGTGCGCTACGTCTGGTAAGGACGGAGCGGGCCAAACGCGCCGAAAAGCAGCTGGGATGCTGCCACCTTTTTGAGAGGGGCGAAGGCATCACATTGAATGCATGCTTCGCCAGTCGGTGGCCGGCGCGCCAAGCAAACGGTCGCGGGCCTTGCGCGTTCTGACCTACCAGCACGATTACATCGGATGATTTTTTATCAAGATATCTTGAGGATATAAATCAGACGGTCGGAGGTCTCTGGCAATAAGTAATGCAAGTCCCCGAGCGGCGTCTCATGATCTTTGTTGATAGTGGTCAACGGGATGATGCGATGTCGAACAAATTTCAGTTGGCTCCCGGCCTATAAGGTTGGGTTATATGTTTCATACTGCATATGATATTACCGCTGGAGC
>TARA_R110002049_G_scaffold87588_3_pt1 | contig 14319 bp, 11 predicted proteins | sample TARA_R110002049 | Tara Oceans TARA_R110002049 (sample SAMEA4396941) | marine metagenome | biome: Polar Biome; feature: [SRF] surface water layer (ENVO:00010504); material: water (ENVO:00002006), including particulate matter (ENVO:01000060) such as... | depth 5 m | reverse complement strand
TTCGGGCAATTTGATCAGAACCTGGCCTTGCTGGAGCAATTGCTCAACGTCGAAGCTCTGGCCCGCGGCAACCAAGTTACCCTGCGCGGCAGCAAGGAGGCCTGTGGCGAAGCCCGCGATGTGCTGGAAACCCTGTATCAGCGACTGGCCGCCGGAGACGAATTATCGCCCGGCGATGTGGATGGCGTGATCCGCATGGTGCGTGCTGAAACCGCGCAACCCTCGCTGCCGATCCTGGAAGATGACAATCGCGGCAAGGGTGCCCGTGTCGCCATGTCACAGATTTCGACCCGGCGCAAAACCGTGATCGCGCGCACGCCGACCCAGGATGCCTATATCAGAGCGATGCAGCGCAATGAGCTGGTGTTCGGTCTTGGACCGGCGGGAACCGGCAAGACCTATCTGGCGGTTGCCTATGCGGCCGCGCTTCTGGAGCGCGGCGAGGCTTCGCGGCTGATCCTGTCGCGTCCGGCAGTGGAAGCCGGGGAGCGGCTTGGCTTTCTGCCCGGTGACATGCGCGAAAAGGTCGATCCCTATCTGCGCCCACTATATGATGCGCTGTATGACATGATGCCGCCGGAGCGCGTGGAGCGCGGTCTGCAATCCGGCATGATTGAAGTGGCCCCTCTGGCCTTCATGCGTGGACGCACCCTGGCTGATGCGATTGTCATTCTCGATGAGGCGCAGAACACAACGTCGATGCAGATGAAAATGTTTCTGACCCGCCTTGGTGAAAATTCGAAAATGATCGTCACCGGCGATTCCAGCCAGGTGGATTTGCCGCCGGGACAGATTTCCGGTCTGGTTGAAGCAACCGGATTGCTGGAAAATGTCGAGGGCATTTCCATGATCCGATTCACCGATCAGGATGTGGTGCGCCACCAGTTGGTGGCCCGCATTGTCCGCGCTTATGACAAGGCCGGCGCTCAAATCGCCCGCAACAAGAAAAATGCCTGACCGGACAGCGCCTGAATCTGACCTGTTCCAGCTACATTGTGTAACGAGCGATCCGCGCTGGGAAACCGTTCCCGATCCTGACGGCCTTTGCGCAAGAGTGGCACAGGCCTGCCAGCCGGTGATCAATCATGCAGGCGCCGTGGAGGCCACAGTTCTGCTGACCGACGACACCCAGATCCGGGATCTGAATGCCCGCTTTCGCAACCAGAACAAGCCGACGAATGTGCTGTCCTTTGCCAATGAGGATGAAGAACCGGATGCAGACAGCGGGGCGCTTTACCTCGGCGATATCGCAATCAGCTATGATACCGTGCTGCGCGAAGCGGAAGAGACTGGCAAAACTCTGCAGGACCATCTGACCCATCTGATTGTCCACGGCGTTCTGCATCTGGCCGGTTTTGACCACGAAGACGATGCGGAGGCCGAGGACATGGAAGGGCAGGAAGTGGAAATTCTTCTAGGTTTGGGAATTGTTGACCCTTATATGGCAGTGTAACACGGTGCGGACCGGAAATCCGCCACAAAGGCCGTGTCAAAACGCCAAGTATGGCCTAAAATTTTTTTAAATAAGATACATTGAGAATCGCAGAAATGCCCGCCTCTTCAAACTCTGTCAGAAAATCTGACAGCACTGCTGAAAGTTTATCTGACCAATCTGGCGAATCCGCACCCAGTTTGAGCGTTGCTTCAGTTCCCCTGCCCCAGGAAAACAACAGCCCGGAAGCACTGAACGGCTCCGGCCGGGAAGGAATTCTTGGGCGATTCAAGAAAATTCTTGGGATCAAAAATGGCAGCATCCGCCAGGACCTGCAATTTGCGCTGTCTGATGACAGTTTCGATGATAGCCATTTCAGCGCCGATGAGCGGATGTTTCTGGGCAATATTCTGGCGTTGCGCGATGTGCGGGTAGAGCATGTCATGGTGCCGCGCGCTGATGTTGATGCGGTTTCCATCACCACCAATCTGGCCGAATTGCTGCACCTGTTCCGCAATGCCGGGCATTCCCGCATGCCGGTGTTCGGCGATACGCTGGATGATCCGCGCGGCATGGTCCACATCAAGGATGTGCTGGTCTATATGACGAAGACGGCGGATTACAAGCCGGATCCCAGCGTCAAGCGACGGCGCAAAATGGCTGGTGATCTTGATTTACGGCAGATTGATCTGGCCACTTCTCTGGACGAGACCGCACTCATTCGGCCGGTACTGTTTGTACCGCCTTCAATGAAAGCATCGGCGTTGCTGGCAAAAATGCAGGTGGCGCGCATTCAGATGGCGCTGGTGATTGACGAATATGGCGGTACGGACGGGCTTGTCTCGATGGAAGACCTTGTGGAAACCATTGTCGGTGATATTGAAGATGAGCATGATGAGGATGAAAAGCCCACGATTGTCGCCGAGAGCGAGACAAGTTTTGTCGCCGACGCAAAAACCGATCTGGATGAAGTTGTCCGGGTTATCGGACCGGAATTCACACTTGGCGAATATTCCGAGGATGCCGATACGCTGGGCGGGCTTGTCTACGGGCTGGTCGGCAGAATTCCAATTCGCGGGGAGCTTATTCCGGCACCCGGACCCTTCGAGATTGAAGTTCTGGAAGCTGATCCAAGACGTATCAAACGGCTGCGTATCCACCGCCGACGCCGCAAGATCGGCAGCAAGATTGCCGCTATTCGCAACCGGGAACAGACGAGTTTCGATGCCAGCGCTCAGGAGCCGGCGAATTTGCCACAGTCTGAAACCCCGAGCACACCTCAATAGGCTTTTCACCGACGGGACTTTCCAATACCCCATAATGGCCAGTCGGCTGACTGGCTCTATTTGGGCAGGTCCGTCCAATAGACAGGTGCTGTAAGATGGGCGTTCCATGTTGAAATTCCTGACCAGACTGCGCGGTAGACGCAGAGCGGCTGTTGTGATCCTGCTTGGGGCATTTGCGGCGCTCGCAATGGCGCCGGTTAATTTCTCACCGTCCCTTCTGATCTCTTTCACCGGATTCTGCCTGATTCTCGACAGTGCCGTTGCCGACAAGACATTTGGCCGGAAAATACAAATGGCCGCTTGGCTCGGCTGGTGTTTCGGTTTCGGCTATTTCCTTGCAGGCCTGTGGTGGATCGGCTCGGCGGTGCTGGTCGATGGCTGGACGTATGCCTGGGCCCTGCCATTTGCTGTGGCCGGACTTCCGGCGGGTCTGGGGTTGTTCTGGGCCCTTGCGGCGGCAGGGACTGTTCCCTTCTGGCGCTCCAATGCGGAGAAAATTCTCAGCCTGGTGGTCTTTTTCACACTGGCGGAATATCTGCGCGGCCATATTCTGACAGGGTTCCCGTGGAATGCGCTGGGTTACGCGGCAATGCCGACTCCGCTGTTCATGCAGAGCGCAAGCGTGCTCGGGCTGTGGGGCGTTACCCTGCTGACGGTTCTGGTGGCTTCGAGCCCCGCCCTGTTTTTTTTGCCCGCTGCAGGGTCGCGAAAATGGCAGTCCGCAGCCGTGCTGCTGTTTGCTGCAGCAGCGCTGGCCGGACAAATGGCGTTCGGCTTGTGGCGGCTTGCACAGCCGCTACCTGCAGCGCGTGACACCGCTCCGGTCATGTTGCGGCTGGTGCAGCCCAATATCAGCCAACGGGACAAATGGCGTGAGGGCAATGAAGAGACGGTTTTTCAAACTTATCTCGATTTGAGTGCCGAGCCCGGGCTGGACCAGATCGACGCTCTGATCTGGCCGGAATCGGCCTTTCCCTTTCTGGTCCTGCAGAATTCCAATGCATTGTCACGGATTGATGCGTTGTTACCGAAAGGGGTGATGCTGCTGGCTGGTGCTGTCCGCGTCCGGCCACCGGATTCAGCTTTGCCCCAGTCACCGCCTGATCTGAAATTCTACAATTCACTGGTCGCGTTTAATGACCGCGCCGAGCCGGTGCGATTTTATGACAAGCAGCGCCTCGTGCCTTTTGGCGAATTCATGCCGTTCATGGATATTCTGGAGCGCTTCGGTATCGCCAATCTGGTGAATGTTCCGGGTGGATTTGCATCGGGAACCGGCAGCAATCTTATGGATCCCGGACCTGCCACCGCTTCCGGCCCGCTCGATGCAGCATTACCGCCAATGCGCGTGATGATCTGCTATGAAGCGATTTTTCCAGGATTTGCTGCGGCCGATCATGACGGCTTGTCTGCTTCAGGTGGCAATGATTCGGGCTCTGGCGAGAGACCAGCGCAATGGATTGTGAATCTTACCAATGATGCCTGGTTCGGCCAACTTTCAGGGCCGTATCAGCATTTCCAGCAAGCCAGAATGCGCGCGGTCGAAGAAGGCATGCCCATGATCCGGGTCGCCAATACCGGTATCAGCGCTGTCATTGACGGGTTCGGACGCGTTGAGCAAAGTCTGCGACTGGGCACAAAAGGCATCATCGACACAGCCTTGCCGGAAGCGCTTCCCGGCACTTTTTACAGCCGCTTCAGGGATATTCCCTTCGCCTTGCTGATGACGCTTTTGAGTACGATACTGATTATCAGTCGGATATTTGGAAAGCCCCGCGGCTTCCGGTGAAGCGAACACACCCCTAAGATGAAGGGCAAAGGTTCGCCTTACTGGGACCGGGCATCACAGGTTGTGAATTGCAAAAATCGCAATTTTTTCATTGATCGTGCGAAATTCGCACGATAGATATGGGACTGTAACTTACGACATCTTTCGCGACGATCGATAGTTCAGCGATGCAACAGCGTCGCATGAGGCCGGAAAATCGATCCTGATTCTACAGTCATGATTAAAGTGCGCGCCATGAATGACAAACCGAAGCCGATCAATAAAAAACGCCCAAATCCCATTGACGCTCATGTAGGAAGCCGGGTGCGGTTGCGCCGGATGATGTTGAATATGAGCCAGGAAAAGCTCGGCGAGCAACTTGGCATCACCTTCCAGCAGGTCCAGAAATATGAAAAGGGCACCAACCGCATTGGTGCCAGTCGCCTGCAGGCGATTGCCAATATCCTCCAGGCGCCTGTTGCGTTCTTCTTTGAAGATGCGCCGGATGTATCGCCGATTGCCACAACGGATGCGGTTGACTCCGGTGCCACCAGCCATGTCATGGAATTTCTCTCCTCCAGCGAGGGCTTACAGCTCAACCGTGCCTTTGTGAAAATACAGGATCCGAAACTGCGCAAGCGCGTGGTCGATCTTGTGCGTTCCATGGCAGGCGAACCGGACGAATAGACAAGCGTTCTGTCGGGCCGACAGACTGGTCAGACAGGCCAGGTGCGAGCCCATGTTTTTCAAGCCGCAGACAAGCCTTGACGATCAACCCAAAAACCGGCACATAACGAATTCCTTATATGGCCTCGCAAGTCCCGTGCGGGGCCGGATTGTTATGTGTGCGGCGTACTGGCCGCGACAACTGCAAAGGCAGCCATTTGTGTCCCTGAAAAATTATCTGTTCACCAGTGAATCCGTGTCCGAAGGCCATCCTGACAAAGTCTGTGATCGGATTTCCGATGAAATTGTTGACGCCTATCTGGCGGCCTATGACCAGTCGCGCACAGCGATTGAAACACTGGCGACCACCAACCGCGTTGTCATTGCCGGGGAAAGCCGCGGACCTGACGAGATCGACAGTGAAGTGATGGTTTCTCTGGCGCGCAAAGCCATTCGCGACATCGGTTATGAACAGGAAGGCTTTCACTGGCAGACCTGCGATGTGGAAGTTCTGGTCCACAAGCAATCCGACCATATTGCCCAGGGCGTCGATGCCAATGGCAACAAGGATGAGGGTGCTGGTGATCAGGGCATCATGTTCGGCTATGCCTGCAGGGAAACACCGGATTTGATGCCGGCACCGATCCATTATGCCCACCGGGTTCTTGAGAATCTGGCGCAGGCCCGCAAAAGCGGCGATGCGTCTATGCTGGGACCGGATGCAAAATCCCAGATTACCCTGGCCTATGAGGACTCCCAGCCGGTGCGGGTGACTTCGCTGGTGCTGTCGACACAACATCTTGATGACAGCCTGTCATCCGATGATGTGCGCGGCATAGTCGATCCCTATATCCGCAAGACGCTCCCCGATGGCTGGCTGACCGATGAAACCGTCTGGCATGTCAATCCGACCGGAAAATTCGTCATTGGCGGTCCTGACGGCGATTGCGGCCTGACCGGACGCAAAATCATTGTCGATACGTATGGCGGCGCTGCACCCCATGGCGGCGGTGCATTTTCCGGCAAGGATCCGACCAAGGTGGACCGCTCTGCGGCCTATGCAGCACGATATCTGGCGAAAAACATCGTGGCCGCCGGGATGGCGGAGCGCTGCACGCTGCAACTGGCCTATGCCATTGGTGTGTCGCAGCCATTGTCACTTTACGTCAATCTGCACGATACCGGCGAAGTTGATGAACAAAAGCTGGCCAGCGTGCTCAGAGAACTGATGGACCTGACACCGCGGGGCATCCGCGAACACCTCTCCCTCAATCGTCCGATCTACGCCCGCTCCGCCGCCTATGGACATTTCGGTCGCACACCTGATCCGGATGGTGGGTTTTCGTGGGAAAAAACCGATCTGGTGGACGCTTTGCAGTCGGCTTTCTGATTTTTGAATGATCCGACGGACAAAAAAGAGCGAGTTCATCGGCCGGCGGAAAACCAAACCGCTGAAACCCGCCGCTGCTGCACTGATGGATCAATTGTTGCCGCAGTTGAAGCTGGACACCGCCAAGCCGGCGCCGGATGATTTGAGCACATTGTTCACCGGCGCAGATTCTGTCTTTCTGGAAATCGGGTTTGGCAGCGGCGAACATCTGCTGCACCGCACCGAAGCCAACCCTTCAATCGGCTGCATCGGCGTAGAGCCCTTTGTCAACGGCCTGTCCCAGGCTCTGGTGAAAATCGATGCTGCCAGGCCCGGCAATATTCGCCTGCATGATGATGATGCCGGCGCGTTGCTGGACTGGCTGCCGGCCGCTTCGCTTGAGCGTGTGTTTTTGTTGTATCCCGATCCCTGGCCGAAATTCAAACACTGGAAGCGGCGCTTTGTCTCTCAGCGCAATCTGGATCGCATCGCGCGGGCGCTGAAACCGGGCGGGCTGTTCCTGTTTGCCAGTGACATTGAGCATTATGTCGGCTGGACGCTGAATCAGTGTCATGCTCACAAAAGCTTCCGGTGGACGGCAAGCCGCGCCCGTGACTGGCTACACACCGAAGGCGGCGCCTTTGACGGCTGGCCTGGCACCCGCTACGAGGCCAAGGCGATGCGTGCCGGACGTCATCCGACCTATCTGACATTCGAGCGCGTGGCATGACGTCCTGGACATCTGCACAAAAAGCTTTGCCGGACACACAGCCGGTGCTAGATCGTTCCACAGCAGCTTTACAGCAACTTTAATTACCGATCATGTGCTCCGGCGAGACTGTCGACGCTGCGCGATGCGGCGCATCAAGCAAGGTGACTCGCAAAGCCGGTCAACTGATTCAAGATAACCATGAAACGATCTCATTAGCCGCCCATGACAACACCTATCGAGACCATCCGGAATTTTTCCATCGTCGCCCATATCGATCACGGCAAGTCGACACTTGCCGACCGGCTGATTCAACTCACCGGCGGGCTGGAAATCCGCGAGATGAAGGCCCAGGTGCTCGACAGTATGGATATCGAGCGGGAACGCGGCATCACCATCAAGGCACAGACGGTCCGGCTGCACTATAAGGCGGCGGACGGCATCACCTACGTCCTCAACCTGATTGATACGCCCGGCCATGTTGACTTTGGCTATGAGGTCAGCCGCTCACTGGCCGCCTGCGAAGGCTCGCTGCTGGTGGTCGATGCCAGTCAGGGCGTCGAAGCGCAGACCCTGGCCAATGTCTATCAGGCGATTGAAAACGATCATGAAATTGTGCCGGTTCTGAACAAGGTTGATCTGCCGGCGGCCGATGTCGCACGGGTCAAGGAACAGATCGAGGAAGTCATCGGGCTGGACGCGTCGGACGCCATCGAAATTTCCGCGAAAACAGGCGTCGGCATCGACAAGGTTCTGGAAGCCATTGTGAAGCGATTGCCGTCACCGGCAAAGGGCAAGCTTGCAGGCGATCCTGATGCCACGCTGAAGGCCATGCTGGTTGACAGTTACTATGATGCTTATCTCGGCGTCATCGTGCTGGTGCGCATTGTCGATGGCAAACTGAAAAAGGGCCAGAAAATCCGGATGATGGGCACCAATGCCGCCTATGATGTTGACCGGGTGGGCGTATTCACGCCGAAACTGGTCACAGTGGACGAGCTTGGACCCGGTGAAATCGGCTTTCTGACAGCATCGATCAAGGAAGTCGCCGACACACGGGTTGGCGATACGATTACCGAGGATCGCCGCCCGACGAGCAAGGCACTGCCCGGTTTCAAGCCGGCTCAGCCGGTTGTGTTCTGCGGCCTGTTTCCTGTCGATGCCGGTGAATTTGAGGATTTGCGGGCCGCAATGGGTAAACTGCGCCTGAATGATGCAAGTTTCTCGTTCGAAATGGAAACCTCTGCGGCGCTTGGATTTGGCTTTCGCTGCGGCTTTCTCGGCCTGCTGCATCTGGAAATCATCCAGGAACGGCTGGAGCGTGAATTCAATCTGGATCTGATCGCGACCGCGCCAAGCGTGGTCTATGAGCTGACCATGATTGACGGCACGGAAACCCAGCTTCACAATCCCGCCGATCTGCCGGACGTGATGAAAATCGAGGAAATCCGCGAGCCCTGGATCCGGGCAACCATTCTCACCCCTGATGAATATCTCGGTCCGATCCTGAAACTGTGCCAGGACCGCCGCGGGCTGCAGATTGATCTGTCCTATGTCGGCAACCGGGCGATGGTGCAATATGATCTGCCGCTAAACGAAGTGGTATTCGACTTCTATGACCGACTTAAATCGATCTCCAAAGGCTATGCCAGCTTCGATTATCAGATCAACGAATACCGGGCCGGCGATCTGGTCAAACTGTCATTGCTGGTGAATGCAGAACCGGTGGATGCGCTGGCCATGCTGGTCCACCGCAGCCAGTCAGAACGGCGTGGCCGCGACATGTGCGAGACGCTGAAAGAGCTGATTCCGCGCCATATGTTCAAGATTCCGATCCAGGCTGCAATTGGCGGCAAAATCATTGCCCGTGAAACCATTGCCGCCCTGCGCAAGGATGTCACCGCCAAATGTTATGGCGGCGATGTGACCCGCAAACGCAAGCTGCTGGAAAAGCAGAAAGCGGGCAAAAAGAAAATGCGCCAGTTCGGCAAGGTCGACATTCCGCAGGATGCATTCATCGCGGCCCTGAAGATGAACGACTAGGGTCTGGACCTGCCGCGACCCACTATCTAACGCCATAGTCTCAATAATTCACCGGCAACTGCGCCGTATTGTCGCAGTTTCCGGTGAATATTTGCCGTCCACATTTTGCGCCATATAACCAAGGTCAGGATGTCGCAGTTTGCGGCCTGAATTTATCTGTTCCGGGGTGGTACATTGGACTTTTCGAAAGACAATATGGTGTCGTCAAAGCAGTCTGTCAGAGAATTACTACTGGTTGATGACGATTCCATTTTTTCAAACCGCATCGCACGCACACTTGAAAGCCAGGGTTTTTCGGTAACCCCGGTTGAAACCATGGCTCATGCCGGTGTCGTGGTTGACCGGGATGCTCCTGATTTTGCAATCATTGATATTCGACTGCCTGATGGTCACGGACTGGATCTGGTGGCCCGGCTTCGTGACCGCAACCCGAAGGCAAGGATTGTCATTCTGACCGGCTATGGCAGCATTGCCACTGCAGTCGCAGCGGTGAAACTGGGTGCATTCGACTATCTGGAAAAGCCTGCCGATGCGGAACAGCTCTATGGAGCCCTGACGCGATCCGAAGAAGACATGCCAACCCTGCCGGAAAACCCGATGTCTGCTGACCGGGTTCGCTGGGAGCATATTCAACGCATATTCGAAGCCTGTGACCGAAATGTCTCTGAGACGGCACGGCGCCTGTCGATGCACCGCCGTACTCTGCAGCGCATTCTGTCCAAACGCGCACCGCGCTGATCTGCGACCTTGCTGGCGTATCTGTCAGAGCCCGTTGAGGCCCGGATCTGCCATATGATGCAACCGTGTGGCGGCTGCCGATGCAAACCGCAGCATCACCGCCTTGCGGCGTGCAGCTGACAGGCGGTGTTCGGGCGCATCGCGCAGAATATCAGCACCAAATGCGTCGGCCATGATCAGACCCTGCTCCGGCGGAAACAGCTCTGAGGGCACATCTTCATGGCTGGCAAAGAACATCCGGTCGCAATAATCCTTGTAGTCAGGCCATTTCGTATCAGCCCTGAAATCGGCGACCGATGATTTGATCTCGACAATCCAGACATCACCCTTGGGCGACAGTGCCATGATGTCGGCACGCCGCCCGGAGGCAAGAGTCAGTTCGCTGACAATGGAAAATCTCTGGCCGAACAGCATACGTCCGACCCCGCGCTGAATCATCAGCGCCCTGTCACTTTGACGGCCATCGGCAAGTTGCCGCGCCAGAGAATCTTCACCGCGTACCAGCATTCAGTGAGTTTAGCCTGTTGGGGCCGCGCTTTGAAGTCCGCGTTTTTCAAGCAAAGCATCAATCGAAGGCATCCGCCCCCGGAAGCGGGTATACAGCTCAGCCGGATCGGCACTGTTGCCGGCACTGTAAATATGCTGCTTCAGCTTGCCGGCAAGGCCCGCATCAAAGGCATCACCGGCCTCTTCAAAGGCGACGAAGGCGTCGGCGTCCATGACCTCCGACCAGAGATAGGAATAATAGCCCGAAGAATAGCCATCACCGGAAAAGATATGGGTGAAATGCGGGCTGCGGTGGCGCATCGTGATCTGCTTCGGCATGCCGATCTTGTCCAGCGTGCGGGCTTCAAACGCCAACGGGTCGGCTGCCGCTTCCTGCGCGTTGAGATGCATTTCCAGATCGACCAGCGCCGAGGAAACATATTCGACCGTGGCAAAGCCCTGATTGAAGGTCCGCGCTGCCAGCAGCCGCTGCATCAGATCCTGCGGCAGTGGCTCGCCGGTGCGGGCGTGACGGGCATATTGGGTGAGAATGTCCGGTGTTGTCAGCCAGTGCTCAAACAGCTGGCTGGGCAATTCGACAAAATCCCGCGCAACGCTGGTTCCCGACAGCAGCGGATAGGTCACATCCGACAGCAATCCATGCAAAGCATGGCCGAATTCGTGAAACAGGGTATGGGCATCATCAAATGTCAGAAGGTTTGGCTCACCTGCCGGGGCCTTGGCAAAATTCATCACATTGACAATGATCGGCCGAATATCGCCTGACAGTTTTTCCTGCGAACGAAACGCGCTCATCCACGCACCGGAGCGTTTTGAGGAGCGGGCAAAATAATCCCCCAGGAACAGGCCGACATGATGGCCGGCGGCATCCCGGACTTCCCAGGCCCGGACATCGGGATGATACAGCTCAAGATCCGTGACTTCTCGGAACCAGACACCGAACAGGCGGTTGGCTGCGGCAAAGGCGGCTTCAATCATGTTGTCCAGCTGGAAGTAGGGCTTGATTTCAGCCTCATCCAGAGCATGGTCACGCATCCGCAGTTTTTGCGAATAATAGCGCCAGTCCCAAGGCGCAATCTGCGCATTGTCGCCAAGGCCGCGGGCAAGCTCCGACAGGGCCGCCGCCTCTTTTTCAGCGCGGGCTTTTGCCGGGGTCCAGACATTTTCCAGCAGACCACGCACCGCGTCCGGCGTTTTGGCCATCTGATTGTCGAGTTTGAAATGCGCAAAACCATCAAAGCCCAGCAGCCTGGCGCGTTCGTCGCGCAATTGCAGGGTTTCAGTGATGATCGCCCGGTTGTCGCTGGCATTGCCGTTCTCGCCACGGGCGGTCCAGGCCTTGAAAGCTGTTTCACGCAAATCGCGGCGGCTGGAAAACTGCAAAAACGGGTCGATCAGGGACCGCGACAGGGTGATGACATGTTTGCCCTCAAGGCCACGCTCCTGCGCAGCTGAGCGCGCTGCGGAGATCAGAAAATCCGGCAGACCGGCGAGATCGGATTTATCCTCCAAAACAAGCTGAAACGCCTTTTCATCGGCCAGCACATTCTGCGAAAACTGCGTGCCCAACTCTGACAGGCGCGCGGAGATTTCAGACATGCGCTCGCGATCGTTGCCGGACAATGCGGCACCGGCGCGGACAAAACTCTCGTAATATTTCGCCAAAACCCGGCTTTCTTCCGAACCGAGTGCCAGGGACTCGATTGCATCGAACAGCGTCTTGATGCGTGCGAACAATTTTGCATTCATCACGGTGGCGCTGGAATGGCGAGACAAGCGCGGGGCGATTTCGCGCTCGATCTTCTGCAACTCATCATTGGTGTTGGCACCGGTGAGATTGAAGAAAGTGCTGGCTACCTTGTCGAGTTCGTCGCCGGATTTTTCCAGCGCCACAATGGTGTTGTCGAATGTCGGCGCATCTGGGTTGTCGGCAATTGCATTGATTTCAGCCCGGTTTGACGCCATCGCCCTGTCGAACCCGTCGCTGAAATGCGCTATCTCTATCTGGCCAAATGGCGGAATTTCAAAGGGCGTGGACCATTTGGCAAGCAGTGGATTGTCGGACATTTAGATTTCCTGAAACGGTTGAGATGGAGAGTCGTTTTGCGGGCGTCGCGTAATCCAGATGTAAGTCAATCTTCCGCCCGTGCAAGAAATTCCACTGCGCCCTGCCCTGCCATGCGGCCGGAAGCCAGAGCTGCCTGTAACAGATATCCGCCGGTCGGGGCATCAAAATCAAGCATTTCGCCGGCCACGAACAGACCAGGCTTTTCAATCAGCATAAACGCGTCTGTCAGCCCCCTGGCGGCGATGCCGCCGGCTGTTGATATCGCCCGCTCCAGCCCCTGATGGCCGCTGACTTCCAGCGGCAGGTTTTTCACCAGAGCGGCAAGGTCACGGGCAAGGTCTGGCGGAGATCCGGCCTCATGCAGCAAGGCGCGCTCCAGGGCGGAGAATTTCAAGGCACGGCGCAGGCGGTTGGCAAGAGAGTGTTTTGCCGGCGTTCTGGCGAGGCGCTCGGCAATGGCCTCCTCCGACAGCGCGGGGCGCAGATCAATCCTTATTGTGGCCGGTCCCTGACTGAGGGCCTGACGCATCTCAGCGCTGAGCGCATAGATCGCGGATCCCTCCAGGCCGTAATTTGTGACCATAACCTCTCCGGCAACAGACCTGTCCCCAAGATGAAGCCGGATTGCCTTTAACGGCGTGCCGGCAAAACCGGATCTGATGAAATCGCTCCAGTCGATATTGATGCCCATATTGGACGGCACAAGCGGTTCGACAGGAGCCAGCGCGGCCAGAGGCTCTACCCATTTGCCGTCGCTGCCAAGACGCGGCCAACTGGCACCGCCCATGGCGAACACTGTGGCGGCGCAGTGGAAGGTCAGGCGTTCGCCGCTGCCTGTTTGAAACAGAAGCGCGCCATTATAATCGAACCCGATCCAGGTGTGGCGGGTCAGCAGCCGGACATTGCGGCTTTCGAGGCGCCGCAGCCATTGGCGCAGCAGCGGCGATGTCTTGAAACTGCGCGGAAATATCTTGCCGCTTGAACCGGTAAAACCCGGCTCGCCAAGCGCGTCCATCCAGGCGCAGACAGCATCCGGCGGAAACGCGTCAATCGCCGCGCGCAAGGCCGGCGAGGCGTGAAAATAAGCCTGTTTGATATCATCTGCAGTGCCGCTATGGGTGATGTTCAGACCGCCCAGACCGGCCATCAGGAACTTGCGCGCCGGACTTGGCATTTGCTCAAACAGCGTCACCTGATGACCGGCTCCGGCCATCATTTCCGCTGCCATCAACCCGGCGGGGCCTGCGCCGATAACGGCGACATCAGTCATAATTCAGCGGTCAAGAATTGAGCGTAGCTCAATCAGATTCGACCTCACCCGCAAAATGTAGAACCCGATGGTGGTCAGATGAGTTGGCATCAACCAGCCATCCTCCTTGCCATTGGAGACGATCAGGGGATCGAGATTGATGGCGCTGAGGGTCTGCTCCTCCATTTCGTCCCACAGCGCGCCAAGGCCGCGCGAGGAAATAATATCGGAAAAATCGGCGCGGGCACCCTTGAGGATGCCGTAATAGGCATAAAGCTGGCCTTTGGCATTCCAGAAAATATCGTCGGCCCTGGTGTCGAACCAGCCCGCATTATAAGCCTCCGCCCTGGTTTTCAGACTGGCCGATGTGGAGCCGATATCATTGGCTATGCGGTCGATGAACTGCATCAGATTGTCGGCGCGGGCATCAAAGGTGGCTTTGCATGACACCAGATCGCTCTGATAGGCATTCAGCGATTTGATG
>TARA_R110002049_G_scaffold202381_1_pt1 | contig 14337 bp, 6 predicted proteins | sample TARA_R110002049 | Tara Oceans TARA_R110002049 (sample SAMEA4396941) | marine metagenome | biome: Polar Biome; feature: [SRF] surface water layer (ENVO:00010504); material: water (ENVO:00002006), including particulate matter (ENVO:01000060) such as... | depth 5 m | reverse complement strand
TTTATTAACACGTTTAGCTTCGCCCAGGATATCAAAAAACCAATAGATTCCATTAAACCAAACTTAAAGGATGCTGTTATTATTAAAACTGACAGTGTAATTAATCCTTTAACCACTGAAAAGGCTAAAGATTCTACTCTAACGGATTCCATTAAACCTAAAAAAGAACTTTTGGAAAACATTGTAGATTATCATGCTGTTGATTATACAAAATTTAATCAAAAGCAACATAAACTATACTTGTATAATGAAGCCGTTATAGATTATGGCGACATGAACATTACCGCTGGTAGTATAGTAATTGATTATAACTCAAATACAGTTTATGCAAAAGGTATAACAGATTCTATTGAAGGCTATGTTCAAAAGCCTGTATTTACCCAAGGCGGGAATGTTGTTGAACCTGACTCTATTGTTTTTAATACAAAAAGCAAAAAAGCGCTTATTTATAAATCGAAAACAGAACAAGGTGAAGGTACCGTAGTAGCATCGATTACAAAAAAAGAAAATGATTCTGTTTACTTTTTAAAGAATGCGATATACACTACAGCCGAAGATCTTGAAGATCCTGAATATTATATTAAACTAAGAAAAGCCAAAGTTGTGCCGGGGAAAAAAATTGTAACTGGATTAGCCAACCTTTTTATTTATGATGTACCAACACCCATTGGGTTGCCTTTTGGATTTTTCCCACAAACCGAAAAACATACATCGGGAGTTATAATTCCTAGTTTTGGTGAACAAAACGATAGAGGTTACTTTCTGCAAAATGGTGGCTATTATTTTGCCATCAGTGATTATATGGATTTAGCTGTTTTAGGCGATTATTATACCAATGGCAGTTATGGTATGCGATTAGAAAGCTCATACAAAAAACGCTATAAGTTTAGTGGTAATTTAGCTTTTAGATATGAAAATTTAATAACTAGCGAACTGGGATTTCCAGATTATGCAAAATCAACTATTTACAATTTGAGGTGGTCGCACAGTCAGGATTCAAAATCCAATCCAAGTTCAAGGTTTTCTGCGTCTGTTAACTTAGGTAGTAGTACTTATTTTCGTTCATCGATCAACCAAATTAATACGGGTGCTTTTTTAAATAATACACTTGCCTCATCTGTTTCGTATTCTAAAACCTTCCAAGGTGAGCCACAAGTTAATTTTAGCATGACGGCTACACATTCGCAAAACACAAATACCGAACAAATTGATATGACATTACCTACTTTTCAAGGTACAGTAGGTAGAATATTTCCGTTCGCCTCAAAAGTAGGTTCAAAAAAAGGGATTATACAAAATATAAATTTACAATATAATGTAAGAGGAGAAAATAGAATTCAAACAACAGATTCCCTTTTCTTTAAAAAAGAAATGTTTGATGATGCCAAAGCTGGTTTTCAACACTCAATTCCTTTAAGTACAAACTTTAAGGTATTTAAATATTTTAGTTTAAGTGCAAGTACCAATTATAATGAAGTTTGGACGTTCAAAACTATTGAAAGAACCTTTGACCCTATTGAACGCACAACCGTAGATGAAGAAATTAATGGTTTTGATTCGTTTAGGACCTATAATTTTAGCACTAGTTTAGGCACCACTGTTTATGGTATGTTTAATTTTGAAAAAGAAGGTAAAGATAAAAAGATCAAAGCCATAAGGCATATTATGCGGCCTTCAATAAGTTATAATATCAACCCTGCTTTTGACCAATATTATGATACTTATGAAGTAATAAGTGCAGATGGCCTTACCACAAGTGATGTAGAATATTCCAGATTTGATCAAGGCATTTTTGGAACACCAAATAAGAATTTTTCCAGTTCTATGGGCTTATCGTTATCTAATAACATAGAGGCTAAAGTACGTGATAAAGATAGTACTGCTACCGAAGCTAAAAAGGTAATTTTATTAAACAATTTAAATTTTTCCACATCCTATAATTTTGCAGGCGATTCGCTACAATGGAGTCCTGTTAGAATGACTGGCAGCACGCAACTATTTGATAACCAAATGAGTATTAACTTTGGGGCCACATTAGACCCTTATGCCCTAGATAGTAACAATAATAAAATCGATAAATTCAATATCGATAATAACGGAAGTTTATTTAGATTAACCAGTGCAAACCTAACCACCAGTTGGTCTATTTCCAGTAAAAAAGGAGGCAAAAAAGATAGTGGAAATCTTAACCAACCCGAAGATGTGCTTCCAAAAGATTTAGATTATGCAAACCAACAATTTGGAAATGAAGAAGAGGACGATGAAGAAGAAGAAACCCCAAGTCAGCTGTACAATTATAAAGTCCCTTGGAGTTTGCGTATCGCTTATGCCGTGAATTATTCCAATAATAGGCGACAAAGTGAAATATCATCCCATTCGCTAATGTTTTCAGGCGATATACAATTGTCTGATAAATGGTCTGTTGGCGGGTCCTCTGGTTACGATTTAAAAAATGCAGGATTCACCTATACCCAATTGCGCTTTGAACGCGATTTGTTAAGCTGGCGTATGAATTTTAGTTGGGTTCCTTTTAGTGCGCGTAGTTCATGGAATTTCTTTATAGGTATAAAATCTAGTATTTTACAAGATCTAAAATATGAAAAACGTTTACAGCCAGATATTCAACTTTAAAACATAATAAAATGAAAAAAGTAATTACGACTACTAATGCTCCGGCACCTATTGGGCCTTATAACCAAGCTATTTTAAGTGGAAACACGTTGTACACTTCTGGTCAAATTGCTTTCAGCCCTAAAACTGGTTTACTAGTATTAGACGATATTAAAACGGAAACAGCACAGGTAATGCAAAATCTAGAAGCTGTTTTGGAAGCTGCCAATATGACTTTCGAGCATGTCATTAAAACATCCATTTTTATAAGTAATATGGATGACTTTGCGTTGATAAACGAAGTTTACGGAAGTTATTTTAATGATGACACTGCGCCTGCAAGAGAAACTGTTCAAGTAGCTAGATTACCGAAAGATGTAAATGTTGAAATAAGTATGATTGCTGTTAAATAAAAGGTATTAAACCTCAGGGCAAGCCCTGAACCCTGAAAATCGACCCAAGGGTCGAGGTATTGATCCTAAGATCCCGCTGAAAAAGCGGGATTAGTTCAACTAACTATTTTGAATGCATTGCTACGCAATTTTTCAAAATAGAGTTTCACTAATAAATTTTAAGCTGAAGTATTTTCTTTATTAGCGTATTTAATTAACAAATCTTTAAGTTTAGTAACCTCAATAGGTTTTGATAAAAATTCATCTATTCCTGCAAGTTTTGCATGCTCAATGTCTTTTTCAAAAGCACCAGCAGAAACCCCTATTATAGGCGTGTTGTTTTCTAAATACTTTTCTGTTTCCTTTATTGCTTTTGTCGCTTGATAGCCATCCATATCCGGCATGTAAATATCCATAAAAACCATATCAAAATCTAAAATCTTATATAACTCCAAAGCCTCTAAACCATTTTTTGCAAACGTACAATCGGCACCTTGTTTTTCCAATAAAAACTTAATAACCTGTTGATTCATCCTATTATCCTCAGCCACCAGAACATTAAATTTTTCTTGTAATATAGGGTTGTTTTCAATCTGTTCCGCTTTTATATTAAGTGTCTTTTTTAACTGTAAGCTAAAATAAAAGGTCGAGCCTTCATTTTCCTTACTTTCCAATTTAAGTTCGCCTCCCATTAATTCCACAAGTTCGCGAGAAATTGACAACCCTAAACCACCGCCTCTATAGTCTTTAATTGTAGTTGGATTATAAGGGGTAGAACTGTTAAGGAAATGTTTTACTTCATCCGATCGCATTCCAACCCCTGTGTCCTTAATATAAAAAGTAACAATTTGATACTCATCAATTTCAACCGTTTGATCAACAATTACTGATATTTTACCTGAGTTTGTAAACTTAATAGCATTATTAATCAAATTAATTAAAACCTGTTGTATTCTAGCTGAATCTCCTAGAACTGAAAATTTACTGGTTTCCTCCAATAGAAATTTAAAGTCAAATTCCAATCCTTTTTCCCAAGCTTGATATTCGAAAATCTTAAAAAGATGTGATAAATCTGATTTTAAATCTATTGCCAACAAATTCAACTTAATATCTCCCGCATCAACATCAGCATTATCGGTAACCATATTTACCAGTTGCAATAAATGCTTTGAGGAATATTCAGCAATCTCAACCTGTGCTTTTTGATCACTATCCAAATTTGTTTGATTAAGCATGTTTAACATCCCTAAAACCGTACTAAGTGGTGTACGGATTTCGTAACTCATGTTTGCTAAATAAACAGATTTGTGGTCTGCTCTTTCATTGGCTTCTTCGAGATTTTTTTTTAGCTCATCTATGCGCTCGTAATTTTTGGATTTTATTAAATCATTTTTTAATTGATTCTTAAAAAAATATTGAAGTACAAAAACTTGAATAATAGCTAAGGCAAATAAAATAAGAACCAATATTTTTAAATCAATCACCTTTTCAACAAAGCCATATCCTGAAAAAAGAATAATAGCCATTGAAATAAAAATAAAGACCGCTAATAACCTTCTTTTTTTTATAGTTTTGATAGACTTTGGGAGAAAACTCATTTATAAGCACATTTAAACAAACTTATCCATAATTATATTAATTAGCAAAACTATTATGTGTATTTAACTGTTATAAGTAATTTCAAATTTCACTACTTTTCAAATTCAAAAATTGTACTTTTAATAATCACAATTAAATAATATATGCGAATAGAATACGATATAAAATTAGGGTTTAAGGATGTTATGATTAGACCAAAAAGATCGACTTTAAAAAGTAGATCGGAAGTTAATTTAGAACGCCATTTTAAGTTTTTACACAGTCCGTTTACTTGGACTGGAATTCCAATTATAGCAGCAAATATGGATACTGTTGGCACCTTCGACATGGCAAAAGCACTTGCGGAAAATAATTTATTTACCACTGTTCATAAACATTATTCATTAACAGATTGGAATGTTTTTGTTTCAAGTTTGCCCGAAAAATACACTAATAATATTGCCGTAAGCACTGGTATCAGTAAAACAGATTCTGAAAAACTAGCAGCCATTATAAAGGCTGGTCCATCTTTGAAATTTATATGCATTGATGTAGCCAACGGTTACTCAGAGTATTTTGCGGATTTTGTAAAACAAACTCGAGATCTTTACCCAGAGAAAGTAATTATTGCTGGTAATGTTGTTACAGGTGAAATGGTTGAAGAACTTTTACTTTCTGGTGCTGATATTGTAAAAGTAGGTATTGGTCCCGGTTCTGTTTGCACAACGCGTGTTAAAACGGGTGTTGGCTATCCGCAATTATCTGCTATAATAGAATGTGCTGATGCGGCCCATGGTTTGGGCGGACAAATAATTAGTGATGGAGGTTGCGCAATCCCGGGTGATATCGCAAAAGCTTTTGGAGCTGGAGCCGACTTTGTTATGCTTGGTGGCATGCTAGCAGGACATGATGAAAGTGGTGGTAAAATAATTAAAAAAAATGGAGAGTCGTACCGAAAATTTTATGGTATGAGTTCTTCAATGGCCATGGAAAAACATGTTGGCGGCGTTGCCGAATATAGAGCTAGCGAAGGAAAAACGGTTGAAATTCCTTATAAGGGCTCCGTTGAAAATACACTTCAAGATATTTTAGGCGGTTTAAGAAGTACCTGTACTTATGTTGGTGCGTCCCGTTTAAAAGAATTGACCAAACGCACTACCTTCATTCGTGTTAATGAACAGGAGAATAGAGTTTACAACTCATAAGGAGATCCTGTTCAATAGTTTCTGTTTTTAAGTTTTTGTTTGTTAATATTTAAATAATCAAAGATCTAATTTATTAATTTGCGATTTTGTATAGTCAAAACCTATAATCTTATTAATACTTATTCACTTTTATAATTTAAAGAACTTTTTAACTACAAAATAGATTATTTTTACTGTATCTTTTTTCATTATAGAATCTCGAAAAAATAACCAATATATTTATGGCTTTAAAAATTGTAATCTCACATAAAACAATATACAAATACGATCGTCCTGTTTCTTTATCTCCTCATATCTTCAGATTGCGACCTGCACCACATAGCAGAACACCAATTGAAGCCTATTCCATAAAAATTAAACCTGAAAATCAATTTTTCAACTGGCAACAAGACCCGTTTGGGAATTATTTAGCACGTTTGATTTTTCCAGAAAAAACCACAGAACTATCAATAGATGTTGAAATTATAGCCGATTTAAAAACCATAAATCCATTTGATTTTTTTGTTGAAGAATATGCCGAGGAATATCCTTTTGAATATACGGAGACTACAAAAAAAGAGCTTCAACCCTATTTAGAAATAACTGATAAAGGAAAACTGCTTGAAGATTTTATAAAGACCATTGATTACACGCCAAGAAAAACTATTTATTTTTTAATTCATATTAATCAAAAGATATATGAATACTTAAATTATAATATCCGTATGGATCCAGGTGTTCAGTCCTGTGAGCAAACCCTGGAACAAAAAAATGGCTCTTGCAGGGATTATGCTTGGTTATTCGTGCAAGTATTAAGACATTTAGGTTTTGGTGCGCGTTTTGTGTCTGGGTATTTAGTACAGTTAAAATCCGATGAAAAATCATTAGATGGTCCCTCAGGTCCTGAAGAAGATTTTACAGATTTACACGCTTGGGCTGAAGTATATCTCCCTGGCGCTGGTTGGATAGGTTTTGATGCCACATCAGGTTTATTGGCCGGAGAGGGGCACATTCCTTTAGCCTGCACACCATCATTTGAAAGTGCTGCCCCTGTTTCTGGAATGACAGATAAATGCGAAACTGAATTTTTCTTTGAAAACTCCGTAACACGTATTTTTGAATCGCCAAGAGTTACAAAACCCTACACAGAAGAACAATGGAAAGCCATTTATAAACTAGGTTTTAAAGTTGAAAAAGAATTACAAAAAGGTGATGTACGATTAACTATGGGTGGCGAACCTACGTTTGTATCTATTGACGATATGGAATCTCCTGAATGGAATACAGATGCTGATGGACCGCACAAACGGGAACTTGCAAAAAACCTTTCAGCAAGATTGTATGAAGAATTTGGTCCAGGTGGTGTTTTGCATCAAGCACAAGGAAAATGGTATCCAGGTGAACCACTTCCAAGGTGGCAAATCGAGATCTGTTGGAGAAAAGATGGCAAGAAAATTTGGCATGATAAAAAATTATTATCGCTCTTTGCCGATGAACATGAAATTCCTAAAGATGCTGACAAGCAATTTTTAGAGACCTTAACAAAATACTTAGGCGTTACTAATAAACATATTATTCCAACCTACGAAGATGCGTTTTACTTTCTTTGGGAAGAAGGTAAATTACCGTTGGATATAGATCCTACCAAAGAAGATGGTACGATGTTGGTTAAGGATAAACTGAAAGACATTCTTAATAATGGAACTACTAAACCTGCGGGTTATTTATTGCCTTTAAATTGTTCTGGGGATACATGGTATACATGCGATTGGAGTTTTAGAAGAAATAATTTATTTCTAATCCCGGGCAACTCACCTGTTGGGTTGCGCTTACCTTTAGATTCTTTAATAAAAAAATCTGAATATGAGGAATTTCCTAAATTCGAACCTGATAATTTTACTAAAAAGAAAAAACTACCAAGCTTTAAGAATAAAGTTTCCAAGCGCTACAAAGAAATTCAAGCAAATGGTATAAACGAAAATAAAACCAATTTCTTCATTCGTACCGCATTGTGCACAGAAATTAGAGACGGTAAACTTTACCTGTTTTTACCACCACTTGATAGTGCCGAAATATATTTAGACCTTATATCGTCTATTGAAGCTACGGCGAAAGAACTTTCTATTCCTGTTATTTTAGAAGGCTACGATGCACCACATGATAGTCGATTGGAATCCATGAAAATCACACCAGATCCGGGTGTAATTGAAGTCAATGTGCAACCTGCTAAAAACTGGGAAGAACTTACACATAATACGTTAACGCTATATGAGCTTGCCAAAAAATCACGCTTAGGTACTGAAAAGTTCATGTTGGATGGCAAGCACACAGGTACTGGTGGAGGAAATCACGTAACACTTGGAGGTTTAACCCCAAAAGATAGCCCGCTTCTACGTAGACCAAGTTTATTAAGAAGTTTACTTACTTTTTGGCAACATCATCCAGGGCTTTCGTATTTATTTTCAGGAGCATTTATTGGTGCTACTAGTCAAGCCCCAAGAATTGACGAAGCTAGAATGGAAAACCTTTATGAGCTAGAGATTGCCTTTAGCCAGATTCCAAAAAATGGTGAAGTACCCTTTTGGATTACAGATAGATTGTTCCGTCATTTACTAACAGATTTAACGGGTAATACACACCGTGCCGAATTTTGTATTGATAAATTATATTCTCCAGATTCATCAACGGGCAGATTAGGTATTTTAGAACTCCGTGCTTTTGATATGCCTCCGCACCCTCAAATGAGTTTAATGCAAAACCTACTCGTAAGAACATTAGTAGCATGGTTCTGGAAAAAACCTTACGAGCATGATTTAGTGCGTTGGGGTACAGAATTACACGATAAATTTTTAATAGAGCATTACGTTCGAGAGGATATAAAAGATATTGTAAATCAATTAAATAAGGCAGGTTACAAATTTAAAGAAGATTGGTTTAATCCATTTTTTGAATTTAGGTTCCCACTTCATGGTATGCTGGAAATCAATAATATTCACATGGAATTACGTGCAGCTATAGAACCTTGGAATGTTTTAGGTGAAGAAATGACCGGCGGCGGAACAGCGCGTTATGTTGATTCTTCGGTTGAGCGTATTCAAGTAAAAGTGTCAAACTTTATAGAAGAGCGCTACACTCTTACTTGTAATGGTATCAAAGTCATCTTGAATAACACAGGTGTTAAAGGCGAGTATGTTGCTGGTATTCGTTATAAAGCTTGGAATCCGCATTCGTCATTACACCCAACAATTGATGTGGATACCCCTTTGGTTTTTGATATTGTAGATACTTGGAACAGACGTTCTATTGGAGGCTGCACCTATTATGTAGCACACCCAGGAGGCCGATCTTACGAAACATATCCTGTAAATAGTTATGAAGCCGAATCCAGAAGAATCAATCGTTTCTGGGAATTTGGCCATACACAGGGCGATATGGAAACTAAAGAGAATATAGCTCAGGAAAGCGATAAATCTAAACCAAAAGTAAAACAAAAAGGGAGTTCCAAAAAGTTTAGATATAAAGAATTACCAGTGAATTTTGAATTTCCAACAACACTGGATTTAAGAAAAAAGTAATTTATGAAAAATTATATAATAGGTGTTAATTTGGGCGTTACCTCAAGGGTCGGGCTTTCCATTATATCTTTTTTGTGCTGAACTTGTTTCAGTATCTCATCAAGCTTTTTCTATATATTTTAAATTAGTTTCAATTCAAAATTATAGTTAAGCACAAAAAAGGATGCCATTGCAATCCCTAACGTACTTATTGTCCAAAATCAGTAAATGACATTATCTAAATACTAATTTGCTAAAATAGTTTACCGTAACAATTGTCCCCTTGAGGGGACTTTAGGGGTGTATTAAAACAGTTTAAAAAGTTTATCATTATAAATTTATATAAAAACATAAATGCCAATAGATTCAAATACATTATTTCAAAATTATTTTTCCGACTTCAAGGATTATGACGAAGTATTAAAATCTAACATGTCCATTAACCCAAACTGGACAAAGTTACTCAATAACCTTACCCAAATGGGTACCGATAATTTATTAGCCAAACAAAACGAAATTGATTGGTTAATGGAAGAAAACGGGGTTACGTATAATGTCTATAACGATCCCAAAGGGCTGCATCGGTCATGGGATTTAAACATAGTTCCCTTTCTTATCCATCAAAAAGAATGGGAAACCATAGAAAAAGGCATCACGCAACGCGCCGAATTACTAAATCTTATTTTAAAGGATATCTATGGTAATCGTGAGCTTATAAAAAATGGTATTGTTCCGCAGGAAGTTATTTTTGCGCATCGTGGGTTTTTAAGACAGTGTGACCAAATTCAATATAAAACTTCTAAAAATCTACTGATTCATTCTGCAGATTTGGCAAGAGGACCAGACGGACGTATGTGGGTTGTGAATGATCGTACCCAAGCACCTTCTGGAATGGGTTATGCTTTAGAGAATAGATATTCTACAAGTCGAGTATTACCAAGTATTTTTCAAGGTATTAATGTTAGGCAACCTTCTCATTTTTTCTATCAGTTTAATCAAATGCTCATTAATGCTGCACCACAAAATAAAGACAATCCTAATATTGTTATTTTAACCCCTGGTCCATTAAACGAAACCTATTTTGAACATGCTTATATGGCATCGTTTTTAGGATATCCGTTAGTTACGGGTAATGATTTGGTAGTTAGAAATGGTAAGCTTTGGATGAAAACCCTAAAACAATTGAAACAAGTTGATGTTGTTTTAAGACGTGTTGATGATGTTTTTATGGATCCGTTAGAACTTCGTGAAGATTCATATTTAGGTGTTGCAGGATTACTTGATGTCATTAGAGAACAACAAGTAGCCATTGTAAACCCTATTGGGAGTGGTATCATAGAAAATTCTGGGCTTATTCCTTTTATGAATGCCATTTGTAATTATTTCTTTAAAGAAGATTTAATTTTACCACAGATAGCGTCATGGTGGTGCGGACAGAAAAAAGAATGCGACTATGTTTTAAATCATTTAAAGGATTTAGTTGTAAAACGTATTGATCGTTCCAACAGGGAAAATATATTTTTCTGTGAATTTTTGGATGCTAAAGCCTTAGAAGCTTTAAAGAAGGAAATTCTATCAACACCCTATAAATTTGTCGCTCAAGAGAAAATATCATTTTCTACAGCTCCTGATTTTATAAAAGGGTCACTAGAACCTAGAAAGGTAGTGTGCAGAACATTCGCTATCGCTAAAAATGATACGTATACTGTCATGCCCGGTGGTTTAGTGCGAGTTGCTGCAGAACGTGAAAACTTGTTTGTTTCAAACCATCGCGGTGGTGTTAGTAAAGATTTTTGGATTGTTACTGATGAATTACAAACCAGTATTCAAAATTACTCTTGGGATAATTCATGTAAAATTTCTATCTCTGGTATTAATGACTTACCAAGTAACACTGCTGAAAATTTATACTGGTCTGGTCGTTATTTAGGGCGTGCCTTAGTTACTGCAAGATACTTGCGAATGGTTCTTAATAGAATGAATCAAGAGCAATATAATAGCCGTGAATTTGAGTCTAAAAGTTTAGTGTTTCTTTATCAATCTATAACTCACATAACATCTACCTTCCCTGGTTTTGTAGGAAAAAATTCAGAAAAAACTTTAAATGATCCATTAAAGGAAATCATTTCTTTAATGATGGATGAGCAACGTTTAGGAAGTTTTGCTCAAACTATGGCGAGCTTTAACAATTCTTATTACTCACTACGAAGTTTATGGTCTAAAGACATGTGGCGCGTTTTTGATGGGATTAAAAAGCTATGGGGGAAATTTAAAGACGATGATAAATATTCAATAGTTGACCTCATAAAATTATTAGACCGAATTATTACGCGTTTAATTGCTTTTATGGGCTTAATTGAAGAAAGTATTCTGGTAAGTCAAGGGCTACTTTTGTACTTCATTGGTTTACAAACCGAACAAGCTATGATGAGTATTGAAAAATACAGATCGCTTCTAGTTTTTAATTATGAGGAACATTTACAATATGAAATTCTGGAATCGCTGTTAAATAGTCATGAAAGTTTAAATATTTACAGATATAGCTACCGTTCGTATTTAAGCTTAGAAAATGTATTAAATTTAATCATACTGGATAAGGAATATGCTAAATCGTTAACCTATCAAATAAAACGTATTAAAAAAGATGTAGATAGATTACCAGAAACAGAAATGAACAATGTGGCATCAATATGTAAAGAAAAAATTGCTGAAGCCAATTCAAAAATTGAAGCCTTAAATATGCAAACACTTTTGGAATTAAACACCGATGGGTCTTTAAGACAAAATCTTGATGATGCATTGGCGGAGATAAGTGATTTGCTTCATGAAACATCATTAGCCATTTCTGACACGTATTTTAATCACTCATACAAACAAAAACAGTTGGTAAATCAAAACTTCCCACTAGCATAGCATTATGTATCAAGTATCACATACAACAAGTTATCATTATGAAAGTGGCGTTAATTTTTGCCATAATATAGCCACCTTAAAACCTAAAAACATGCTAGGTCAAACTTTGGTTGATTATACTATGGAAATTAGTCCAACGCCCACTGAGATTTCAGAAAAATTAGATTTTTTTGGCAATACAGTTACCCGTTTTTCAATACAAAAGCACCATACCGAATTAAAAGTAACTGCGAAGAGTAAAATTATAAGAGATTATACTTTAGCACCTAATATTTACGAGAATATTGAAGCTAAAAACAGCACTTTAAATGACGCCTTGGTAGCATTAAAAAGTATAAGCCCAGAATTATTGGATATAAAACAATTTATATTAGAATCTATTCTTATAGCCAATATAACGCCTGAAATAAAGGCTTATGCCGAAGTATCTTTTAAACCAAACCGTTCTGTTTTTGAAGCTGCTTATGAGTTAATGCAACGTATTTATACCGAATTTGAGTTTAATACCAAAGTCACCAATGTGGCTACGCCAATACATGAGGTTATAAAAGAAAAAAAAGGAGTCTGCCAAGATTTTGCACAAATTGCTATTGCATGCGTGCGTTCGGTTGGGTTACCAGCAAGGTATGTTAGTGGTTACATTGAAACGCTTCCGCCTCCTGGCAAAGTAAAATTAGTCGGTGTTGATGCATCCCATGCTTGGTTTTCTGTATATATCCCCAATTTTGGATGGGTAGATTTTGACCCAACAAATAATCAAATACCAAAAAACCAACATATTGTAGTATCTCACGGACGTGATTATTATGATGTCCCACCACTAAAAGGCGTTATTTTTAGTGCAGGAAAAAACAAGATGAAAGTATCTGTGGATATCAGGCCTGTGGTTTAGTTTTTAAACTGGTTAGCACTGTTTTTATTTGTTATATATGTATGTTAGGTAGAATAACCACAAGGGCACGCAAACGAAACATTAAATTTTTTGGGCAATAGATAAATTAATAGCAATACACAATCATAAATCAAGTAACAACACAAACTTATTTCTTGTCATAAAATTTAAAATTTCTCCTGTTTGCTCATTCTACCTAACCCGCAAAGTATAGACTGCGCTCTGACCAACTTTTAGTATATTTAGAGATTAACTGACAACCCTTATGATAACTACTACCTAACAATGCATAAGCTTTATAGAGCGCAGCCGACAGGTTTTAACGTGTATGCTGCGCATCCACAAACCTTATACTTTGCGGGTTGGCAATAGTTGTTAATCTATTTAATCTATTTCTCTAAAAAATCTTTTTCATTTTCAGTTAATAATATTTTAACATCGTTAGTTTTTAAACTATTAGGTATATTTTGGTAAAAAGGTTTGTAGAAGTCAATATTTACTTTTTTTAATTTTTTACCTAATCTACTTTCAGTAACGAATAAACTTTGTTCAGAAATAATTTTGTCAGTATTCTTTTCAGTTTTAATTATACCATTAAGTTTTGAAATATAGTAACTTATAGAATATTTGCCGTTTTTTAATGTATTAAATGAAAGTTCCATAATGTGGCTTTCAGTCTTCTTTTTGTAAGGTATGTTGTAGATTTTTGAAATATCGTCTTCAAAATCTGTATCATAAATCATATTAAATTTTAACTGTTTTATAGCCTTATAATCTTTGTCAAATACAATTAAACTATTTTTATGATTGTAAATTATCTTTCCGTTTTGCTTCAAGGTTGCATTAAAGTAAACAGTATTTGTGTTTTCATTTTTTTGTATAGATTCTATTTCATAGTCTTCCGTTAAATTTATAAGTAATTCCAAAAGTAGGTTCAAGTGTGTGAACTGAAAAAATATTTTATTTTCAACGTATGCAGCCTTTGAACTAGCTAAAGAATTATTCAATTCTATAATTTTAGAATAATCAACCGATTCTAGATTGATAATATTTTGCTTGTCTATTGCAATATTAGTTTTGAAAAGTGAATTTTTACTGAACCATTCTAATTGTGCCTGAAATAATCTTGATAATGAATCATTAACACTAAAAGTTTCCTTATAAGTACAATTATGTATTACTGTTTTTGTTGAATATTTCTTTAAATAACTATT
>TARA_R110002049_G_scaffold148248_1_pt1 | contig 14341 bp, 17 predicted proteins | sample TARA_R110002049 | Tara Oceans TARA_R110002049 (sample SAMEA4396941) | marine metagenome | biome: Polar Biome; feature: [SRF] surface water layer (ENVO:00010504); material: water (ENVO:00002006), including particulate matter (ENVO:01000060) such as... | depth 5 m | reverse complement strand
AAGCATTGGTATCTACTATAAACAATACCAAACAAGTAAACAATAATAAACAGCCAAAGGGCAGGCAGGCCGTCATTAATTTTTTTAAAGAAAAAGATTTTGCTGATGATGAAGGAAAAAAATTCTATGACCATTACGAAGCCAACGATTGGAGAACGAGTGACGGAAAAGCGATTCGTGATTGGCAAGCATTGGCCATCCACTGGATGGATAGAACCGAGTCGTTTGACCAGGAAAACAAACCAAACAAAAAAAGAGCGTCCCAGAAGCAGGACAACCTGCAAACCACTAAAAATAAAGACTATGGACAACCCCTCTAAAATAACCGAAGGTGGCGTGGTATATTCGCTTGGAAAGTTTGACGGTAAAAGCGTGCTTTACGATTTCCCTAAAATCTTGATTTATTTGAATGCTAAGGGGAAACTACTTTTTGGTGATAAATTCAGAATTTATGATGAGGATAAGGATATTCTGCTAAAGCTCTGTTCATACTTCATCAAAGACAAGGAAAATTGTAAGCACTATGGAATTGATATCGATAAGGGGATTCTGCTATCCGGTCCAGTAGGCTGTGGCAAGACCAGCTTGATGAAATTGTTGCGATACATTGTACCACTCCAGCACCCCTACGAGATAATACCTTGCAGGAATGTGACCTTCAGCTTTAATCATCTTGGTTTTAAAACCATTGAAGAATATGGCAATACCAAATTTTTCTGCTTTGACGATTTGGGCATTGAACCCCCTGGGCGGTTTTATGGTAAGGATCTGAATGTAATGGGTGAAGTACTGTTATCCCGCTATGAACTTTACCAGCAGACCAAACATAAAATTAAAACCCACGCCACCACCAACCTCAATGCGGAGGAATTGGAAGAACGGTACGGTAATCGCGTTCGTAGCCGAATGCGGGAACTGTTTAATTTGATTGCTTTTGATAAAAAAAGTAATGACAAACGGGAATGATAAAATAAATTTTGAGGACATATCGTATTTACGATGAAATAAACTTCTTTACCATTTTTATGGTAGCTCTTTCAACCAATGGATTCTCAAGCCTCTCAAATCGGAAACCGTACTTGCAATACAGATTTAACGCCTGTACCAATTGATGATTGGTATATAGAACCAAACTGTCCAGATTCAGTTCTTCAGCTTTTTCCAAGGCTTTATCCATTAATAACTGCCCGATCCTTAATCCCTGAAAACCTGGTTTAACCCCCATTTTTGCCAAGGTGTATTCCTTGTCCGTAATTCGTTCCAAAGCAACAGAGCCCACAATTTCATTTTCAAGGGAAGCCAAGAAAATATAGCCATTTTTATCCAGGATTTCTTTTCGAGGATTCTCAAAAAAGGGTTTGTCATATTCAGTGACTTCAAAATATTGGGTAAGCCATTGGTAATTTATTTCCCTAAAGGCATCTCTATGGGAATCCTCATAAGATATTATTTGTACGTTGATCTTTTCTCGTTCCATATTAAAAATATTCTTTTGCTTGTGGATGCTTCTGCTATTAAACAATTTTAATTTCCATCGTTATCCTGTTATCTTCTTTTTCAGCTTTCTTAAGCACAAAGCCCAAATGCTCAAAAAAGCTTTTTTGATGGATTTCGCAAGTGGCCTTAATTAATTTCATTGATGGGTAACTCTGTTTGATCTGTTGAATTAAATGCCTTGCTATCCCTTGATTTCTATGTTGTTCCAACACGGCAATAGAGTACACTTCCACTTCATCACCCTTTACGTAAATAGCGGTGTACCCCGCCGGTAAACCATTGACACTGACCAGAAAATATGTAGGGTTGCTTTCCCCAACATCCGGATTAATTTCTTCCTCAACCGGATACGAAAATATTTCACGGTGTATGGCTTTCGCCAAGTTTAGAGTAAATGAATTATCACATCTTTCGATGGTAAACTCCTTATCTTTGGACTGCTCTAAAATATGGACTGCTTTTTCATTGAGCCTTTCCAAAAGGGGCTTTTCATCCAACCGCATCTCAACTTCAGTAAGGGCAATAAAAAGGTTATGTGGATTGGCTGTCACCTCAGAAAGGGTGCTGGCAATACTATCCCAATACGGCTTTAATTCGGTCACCATTTCCCGGCCTTTAGGGCTGAGCATCAGGTTGCGCTTTCGTTCGTCCCGACTATCCTTCACGGAAGAAATAAGTCCATTTTTTTCAATTTCCTTTAATAATCCGATAGCTGCAGGATGGCTTAATCCGATTTCCTTTGCCAGTTCCGTTACACTCAATTGATTGACTATGGAAAGCACATATATGGGAGGAAACCATTTGGTCTCAAAATTGATATCGTGTGCCCGATAAAATAAATTACCTGCATCCCTCAAGGTGTCCAATAAACTTTGCAGCTTTGCTGCTATCGCCAATATTCCCGCTTTCTCTATCGTGTTCATATTATTTTTATAACCTAACAATGACTTTACCAACGGTATGACCGCTCGCTATTTGAGCGTGGGCTTCTTCCATTGCATCAAATTCAACTGTTTTTGAAATATGTGGCTTTAGAATCCCTTGTTGTAAATAATCGGCTATTACCTTCATATCATTCTCATCGGATTTCACCGTGAATTTCAATCCTTTAATTCCATTTTTCGTTGCTTTTTCCGTGACTGCATCATTCTTGCCTGAGGGAATGGAAATAAGAACACCTTCCTTTTTTATTAATGGAATGGAACGGTCTATTGTGTCCCCGCCTACCATATCCAGCACGATATCATAGTCTTTATGCTCTTTTTCCAACGCATCGGTCTTGTAATCGAGATGTTTGTCAGCACCTAGATCCAAAACGAATTCCCTGTTTTTTTCAGAGGAAGTTCCCACGACATAGGCTCCTAAATGTTTGGCAATCTGAACGGCAAAATGTCCAACACCGCCGGAAGCAGCGTGGATCAGGATTTTTTGCCCAGATTTTAATTCTCCGAGATGAACCAACGATTGATACGCAGTTAGACCAGCCAGACTTGTTGCGGCAGCTTTAAAATGCGAACGGTTTGAAGGTTTTTTTACTAAATCAGTAGCGGGACACGCTACATATTCGGCGTATGTCTTTCCGTGTCCGGGAAAGTTTATAAGTCCAAAAACTTCGTCGCCTTCATCAAACTTTTCCGAACGGGACTGGGTCACCACCCCCGAAAGTTCCCAACCTAAAATAAGTGGATTCTCTTCTTGTAGCATAGGATAGATTCCCTTTCCTTTTTTTGTCTTTAAATCTATGGGGTTTATACCGATAGCTTTTGTCTGCACAAGCACTTCGCCTTCCTTTAATTGTGGCAGTGGAAGTTCAGTATATTTAAGCTGATTGTCATTTCCGTTTTTCGATAAGATTATTGCTCTCATAATATTTTATTTACGCTGAGGAATGTTTGCTATTCCTGAAATTTCGACCGAAGCTCCAAGTGGGAGATCCAGTACGGCGATACACGTCCTTGTCGGAAATTCATCCCTAAAATAAGTGCTGTAGATCGTATTGAAAGCTTCGTAGTCCTTCATACTTTTTAAATAGACGATAACACTTACCAGATTGATAAAATCTCCATCATTATTATTCAGTTGTATTTTTAGGTTTTCCATCATTTGTTTTACCTCATTTTCAAAACTATCATTGGACAATTTTGAAGTTTGCGGATTAATCCCAACCTGGCCGGAAATATAAACGGTATTTTCTATTCGTAACGATGGGCTTAAAGGTGCTTTGTTTGTCATTTTGTCAAGATTTTAAAGGATTCTGAACTAATATTGGTGCCCAAAAATTTAGGCAAGCTTTTTCAATACCGCTACCCAGTTATCCATAAACGCATTCCGCTTTTCCTCCGAAAGCAGTTCAATGGAAAGAAATGGGTTTAGATCTTCCAATTCGACCAGAAGCAGGGAACCATCTTTCATTCTACAGGCATCCACTCGGGTAATTCCGGTTTTGATGTTGTTCCAATTTATAAACTGCTTGGCAAACTCCAAATCTTTAGAGGTTGCTTCGTATTCCTGAAGATCCCAGCGCTTTTCCTTTTGTGGCGTATACAATGCATATTGAAATTTGTCATCCAAATAGTAAAAAGAAACCTCATATTCAAAATCCAAAAAGGGCTGTATGAGTTTTCCCTCGGGCTTTGCTTTTAATAGTTCTTCCTTGGTCAAAATTTCCATTCCTATGGAATCGGCCCCATTCTTTATCTTCACAATATACTTCTCGGAATTCCCAAGGGCATCAATGTTTGAAATATCCTCTACGGTAGGGATAACGGGATATTCGGTATCCATTAAATCCAATAAATATTGTTTTCCCTTAATGTCGGCCCTACCGTCAAATGAATTGAATATGTTGGTGTTTTCTTTTTTTACTGTCTCCACAAAACGGTCAAAATAGTCCTGATAACCTATCACAGCACCGGTATTCCTAAAGACGACCAGGTCTGCCTTGTCCAGCAAGGCGATTGCCTGTTGGGGATTACCAATCAGGATATTGAAATGTTGCCTTAGTTTTGAGGTGATAAAAAGATCCTCTTCATAGTAATTTCTCCCATTTGCCTTGAAATAAAGATCCGTCAAATACAATATTGTTTTCATTGCTAAAATTATTTGTGTACAAATTTACGTAATTATTTACATATAATTAAAATGAGCGTGAAATTAATGTAATATTATAGATACTTCAAGGAGTTAACAGGTAGATTTTATGCAGTAAAGACCAGAATTAAAAAACGTGATATGAAGTAATGCTATCTCTCGCTATGAACTTTACCAGCAGACCAAGCATAAAATTAAAACCCACGCCACCACCAACCTAAATGCTGAAGAATTAGAAGAGCGTTATGGAAACCGTGTCCGTATTCGAATGCAAGAACTGTTTAATTTGATTGCTTTTGATATGGGGGCTGGAGATAAGAGAAAATAAATATTTAAATACAAGCTTACAGTGTATATAACTGTCGCAAGCAAACCTGTCTTAATTCACTTAAAATGACTTATTCACATAAGTGTTAACAACTAAATCGTATAGTAATTATTATTTTTTATATATTTGCTATACGATTGTTCTAAATCTACAAGTAAACAATGAATACAATAGGATCTAAAATATCTGATTTAAGGAAACAAGCGAATATGTCGCTACAAGGTCTTGCTGACCAAGTTGATGTATCTAAAGCAGCAATACAACAATATGAAAATGGGGCTTCAATGCCGGGTAATCAAATCCTAAAAAGAATTGCCACGGTTTTAGGGGTAGATTTTTGGGAATTTTTTAGAGTTCCAAAATTTAATATCTCTATTGAATCTGTAAAATTCAGAGACGGAAATAAGCTCAATAATGCTACAGAAGAAGAAAATGAAGTTAAAAAACACGTTCTTTCTATTGTCAAAAACTATTTAGAATTAGAGTCTATTCTTGAAGCTAAAATTGATTTTGAAAATCCAATTGAAGACTATATTGTCCATAGTAATGCTGATGTAGAGAAAGCTGTTAAAAAAGTAAGAAGAAAATGGAAGATTGGTAATGCCCCTATTGATAGCCTAACAGAACTGTTAGAAGATAAGGGCATAAAAATTATTGCACTAGAGAGGGATACAAAATCTGGAGGCTTGAGCGGTTGGGTAAATAATATACCACTTATAGTTATAAATAATTCGGGAGCGCATAAAAGAGAAACAACGCGCAAACGGTTCACCATTGCCCACGAATTGGGGCATTTGTTGATGAAATTTGATATAACGAATATAAGCGAAGACCTTGAAGAGATCTTTTGTAACAGATTTGCAGCTGCATTTCTTTTTGTTGATGAAGTTGCATTTGAAAAATTTGGAAAAAACAGGACTTCTATTTCTCTTGGGGAGTTAAAAGATTTAAAGGAAACTTATGGAATATCTATTCAATCGATAATATTTAGGTTAAGTAGTTTAAAATTGATTGATGATACTATTAAACAAGAGATTATCAAAAGTTACGACCTTTTGTTAGATAATGGTGATGAACACTTTGGAAATTATACCAAAAGTGAAGAAGAACCAATACGATTCCGAAAATTAATAAGAATTGCGTTAACCGAAAAAAGAATTGAAAAAAATAAAGCTTCAGAATTAAGTGGCATACCGATAGATGAATTACAGAATTTAGCAATTAAAAACTTTGATTTAATATAGTATGTTTTTCTTCTACGATATAGAATATCTCTGCTGGTTAAATTCCTTGAAGCAATTAGATTTAATTGAGGAAGACGGACTCAAAATTCTAGTTCCGGAAATGCACCTTCAGAATTATGGTCTAGCAATACGAATGCAAATTCAAGCTATTAGCAATAGAAAAGTTTTAGATATAGTTGATTGTGACGGTTTCTATGATTTCCTGACGCAATATGATTTGTTAGATAGTATATATGGAAAAGGATTTTTGTTCCTTCTACATTGTGCAAAGCAGAAAAATGGAATTGTAATTATTGGAGATGACAGGAAATCACAATTACAATTATGTTCTAATCTAGAAATAAACACATTAAGTATTGCAGAGTTTAGCAGTAATGTGATTCGCAATAAAGATTATTTAGTTTTTATAAATAAAATAAGAAGTGAAATGTTATAAAAAAAGCTGATACGTTTGAGGTACCAGCCATATACTTTAAGATATAAATATCAGAAAGATTTTTGTTTAGCGACACAAATATACTAGTTCCTCGGTGTATTTCAAATTCTTCACGATATTTTCTTCTATAAGTACTTGGTTTTACCCGACTCCTACAAGAGTTTCGCTTCTGCTATTATTAATTTAATACTCCAAACAATGGCTACAAACGGCAAGAGTGGTGATAACCGCAGACACGGAGCTGTCAAAAACAGGTCCCAAGTTAAAAATCCCAAAACGGATATTTGGGTAAAACGTGATTCCAATACTGGCAGGTTTATGGACGGAAAGACTTCAAGCTATACCCCTTTCAAGGGCATAAGAAAAGAAAAATAAGCTCACTCCCCAGGGCTTGATGTTGGGGCATTATATAATTTAAAATTCTATTATGAATTCTATAAATCTTACAGAAAAAGGGTTAAGTATCTGCCATAAAAATAATTGCGTGAATATCAAGGGTGATTTTGCGAAAGCTATTGTTTTTGGGCTTGCAACAATTATCGTTATAGGTGGTATAGCTGCAATTTTGAAGCAACCTAACTGATAATACAATTATGGTGGCTTTATATTAATTGAGTCACCATAATTAATATAAAAAATAAGTCAATTTTTTGCGCAATTAAAGTACTAGTTGGTTTCAGAAATTGATCAAAACTCTTAAATAAAAAATCATGAATGAATTGTACAAAAATGAAATCAACGAAATACTAGAAATTCTGGGAGAGAATCTGGACATTTCTGAAAGTCAATACAAAGCCGCTGTAAAAAGTTATGAAGCTGTTGGGGATTGGCTCTCTAAAGAAGGTTCCATATTATACCCATACTCCCCAAGAATAATTCCCCAAGGATCGTTTATGCTTGGCACTATCACTAGGCCTATAAACGACGAGGACGACATAGACATCGACCTCGTTTGCAAATTGAATGGGAAGCCATCCCATTGGACTCAAAAACATTTGAAAGATGCAGTTGGTGACAGGCTCAAAGAGCATTCAGTCTACAAAGAAATGCTGGAAAGTCTAGACGGGGGAAGAAGATGCTGGACGCTCGAATATTCTGATGAAGCCAACTATCATTTAGATGTTCTACCATCTATTTCCGATAAAAACTTTACTGTTTTGCTTAGTGAATCTTTCAATAATTATCAGAATCTAGACGCCGATAAATTAGCAATCCGAATAACGGATAAAGAAGATCTTTTTTATTCTGTAATGACCGATACTGAATGGTGGAGAAAATGCAATCCTTTTGGCTACGCCAAATGGTTTTTTCAAAGGGCCATATACAGTTCGACAAAAATGTTCGCGCTCAGCGAATCCGTTGATCCAGTACGACCATTTCAGAAAGAAAAAATGCCATTGCAAAGGGCAGTCCAACTTTTAAAGAGACATAGAGATATAATGTTTTCATCAGATGAATATGATAGTGAAAATAAACCCATTTCCATCATAATTACCACTTTGGCAAGTAAAGCGTATGACAAAAGCGAAAATATTGTTGATGCTTATGTCAATATTGTAAGTAAAATGCGTAATTATATTGAAACTAGGCTCAACGCTAAAACAGGGCAATACGAAAGATGGGTAAGTAACCCTATAAATAACGAAGAAAATTTTGCTGATAAATGGTCGGAGGTGGCTCAGAAAGAAGAATACTTTTATGCTTGGTTGGATAAATTAGAAGAAGATCTAGCTACAATTCAATCTGGGCAAAATAAAGGTCTTTTCAGTTTGAATGAATCATTATCGGCACAATATGGTAATAGGGTCGTCAATAAGGCGTTTGCTGAGTATGGCGAAAAAAACAAGATTTTGCGCGAGAATGGACTAAGAAAAATGGCAGTTGGGACAGGAATGCTAGGGAGTATCGGTAAGTCAATACCCAACCATAACTTCGAGGGTAATAAATAAAAAATGAGTAGTAGGTATTTCAAGTCGAATGGCAAAAGAACTCTTAAAGGGTTACTCTCTTCCGAACATCTTAAAAAGATCAAAGTAGATTTTCCAGAAGTTAGAGTTGTCAAAAACACTTGGAATAGCTTTCAAATTATTTTAGAACTCCAACCTACGGCAATAAGTGAAAAATATCAGCTTATGGTTATCTATGAACAAAACAGATGGGTTAAAGTTTTTGTGGTGAATAAGGAATTAAGGATTGCCGCGAATAGGTCAAAGCTACCACACGTTTATAACAGTAAGGAACAACAGCTTTGCTTGTACTCGCCCAGCAAAAAGGAATGGGACGGATTTAGCTGTATTGTAGATACAATCATTCCTTGGGCAAGTGAGTGGCTTTACTATTATGAATTGTGGCTACCTGAAGGCAAATGGTACGGTGGCGGCCACAATGAATACCCCAATGAGGACAATACAGAAATATTAAAAAATGAATAAGAAAAAGTTTAAAATATTATCGATTGACGGAGGTGGGATAAAAGGAGTCTTCCCAGCAATGTTTTTGATGCTTTTAGAGGACAAGCTAAAAAATCGTTCAGATGGCAAAAACAAAATCTATCAACATTTTGACCTGATAACAGGTACATCTACCGGTGGTATTATTGCTATTGCTTTGGCATTAGGGATTTCTGCAAAGGAAATCTATAATTTATATTTGGACAATGCAAAAGAAATATTTGGCAATAAAAAACCTTTCTTTTTTGGGCAAATCCGAAATTCGGCTCACGAGCGCAATTTTCTTGAAACGTTAGTTCGTAATAAATTCAAAGAAGCAAACGGTGGAAATGACCCAAGGTTAAAAGACTGTAAAACTAACATATGTATTCCCATATACGATTTGATTCAAGGTAATCCCAGTATCCTTAAAACTAAGTACCATCCAGCATTTGAACGGGATTATCACATTCCTGCATACCAAGCAGCAATGGCCACTTCTGCCGCTCCTACATATTTCGACCCCTACACATCTGATTATATTGATCTGAACGGTACCAAAAAGGATTTTTCAAACAAAGTAGATGGCGGTGTGATGGCCAATAATCCGACATTGGTCGCTTTTTTGGAAGCTACTAAGGCCTTTAAAGTTGAAATTTCACAACTAGAAATACTCTCTTTGGGTACGGGTTATAAAAAATTTACAGATGGGAATTCTAGAAAAAAGTGGGGGCTTTATTATTGGATGAGAAAAGACAAGCGCCAAAGGCTTATTGATTTATTTATGCAAAGTCAATCTCAGCTCGTTGCAAATTATATTAGTCTTCTATATCAGGGAATTGACAAGACAGAGAAAGACAATCCGAATTTTGTGTACGATAGAGTTGATGTACAGCTTAATGAAGACAACTTTATTGATATGGATGAAAGCGATATAGTTAAAATTAAAAACTTCGCTGAATTGGCATCAATCGAGTTCCAGCACAATAGGAGCTCAATTATCAAAAAACACTTTTATTAGACTAAAATTTTGCAGTCTACATTTTTTAAATAGAAAGTAACAATTCATTTAAAAAGCTGAGCAAGAGCCGTCTCATAATAGTAAAAACTTCTTTAAATAATTCTTTCATCTTTTTTGCTGTAATTGATGGTTAAGGAGGTAAGCCAATATTTTATTCTGATTTGAATGAGTTAAATAGCGCGATTCATCTTCATTGGATAGAAATCCCAATTCAACCAATATCGAAGGACAATAATCAATAGTTTCCAGCAACACCTGAAAATTTGCAAACTTCACACCCCTACTTTCAAAACCTAACTGCTTTTTAAACTGGTTCTGTAATTGAAAGGCAAACCAAATAGATTCCTTTGAATATTCAGATTCGTTCTTGCCAACATATACCTCAATCCCTCTAGCCTTTGGATTATCCGAATGGTTACAATGCAAAGAAATAAATAAATCAGTATTCAGAATTTTGGCCAGTTTAGTTCTATCCGATAATGAAATAAGCGTGTCATTATAACGGGTCAGGTAAAAATCCAATGGCGTTTCTGAATTTTTATTAAGCCTTAAAATTTCCAAGGCAATATCCAATACCACATCTTTTTCTTTAATGCCATTTATTCCGATGGCACCGGAATCTCTTCCACCGTGTCCCACATCGATCACGATTCTTTTTTGAGCTGCCGTTTCCTGCCCGAAAATGACGCACATTTTCAAGAGCAAAATCGCAAAACTGACGTTTTTGAGCAGATTTTTCATTTTCAATATTCGGGTTATCAACAACCTACCTTCAAAATTCCATAGAATTTGACATCAAATAATAGCAACGGGATTTAAACTAAACCAAATAATATTTTATTCACAAATATTTGATTATCAATTATTTATAAGCAAATATATGTAAATTTCGAATAACGAAAACGAATCAAAATTTTAAACTTTCCCGTTATGAAAAAATCAATCTATTTGGCAACTTTCCTTTCGCTGGTTTCAACATCACTATTTGCCCAGATCGGGGGAATCGAAGATTCCGTTAACGATGTTTCGGATACCATAAGAGCCATCTTCCCCATTATTTTGGGTGTCATCTTTCTCATTGGCTTCCTCTTTAATGCGGGACATTTCTTTGGCGAGAATGCCGACCTAAAAAAAGGGATTACCCGTGTCCTGGTCTTTGTGCTTATTGCAGGTGCAGTGGTTGGAATTTTCACTTACCTAATCTCTATCGTAGTCTAACCCACTAAGTGGGATTTATTTACCTAGCTGTATGAAGAAATTCGAGGTCTATAAAAACATCAGGAAGCAGGCGGTCATTTTTGGGCTGCCCATTTCCCTATTTGCCGTAATGATGATTTGCATAGTGGCTTCGCTGTTGGTCATTATCTTCTCCTTCAGTTTTGCGATGATCATAGGCGTTTTGATTTTTAATGCAGCCTTATATGTTGCCTTGACACGCATAACCAACAACCCCCAGCTTTTTCAAATTACAAAAGTCTTCCCAAAAATTATCAGTAATAAAAGAAATTCAGGCTTTGAGTATGGACAAGATTAATCTAGCGGCATATCAACCTATCGCGGATATTCAAGATAATATAATTTTTGCCAACAACGGCAATGTGGTCTTGTGTTATGAAGGCAATCTACCGGAAATCTATTCCCTATCCGAAAAGGACTTTGAGGATATGCACGGGGCCTGGTTTCAGGCATTGAAATCCCTACCGGTCGGTACTGTTGTCCATAAGCAGGACATATATCTTAAGAGATCCTATAACTCCGAAAAACTTCCTAATACAACATTTTTGGAGAAAGCAACCCACAAGTATTTTAAAGGACGTGAACATATGGAACACAGCTCTTATCTATTCTTCATATTGACCAAAAACAAAGCACTCAATAATCCAAAATATGTCAACCCATTTAGAAAGGTCTCCAAGGGAATCGTTCAGGAAATGGATGACAACATAAAAACGTTCATCGCTTCGGTCAGGGATTCGGTTTCCTTTATCAATAACAGCCGTAAAGTTAAACTGACACCACTGAACTCAGAAATAATAAAGAGCATCAGTGATGCTTATTTCAATGGCTTCAACGAAGGTTTTGATACCGATATACTTCTTGAAAAGAAGAACGTCACTATTGGCGAAAATTATTTTGATGCCCTGGCCATCAATAGCGAACTGTGCTTTGGCGAAAGTGTAGAAAGTAGCAAGACCAATGAGAAATTCACATCTGACGATTTCGTATTTCATCAAGGGTCTATTGATGGTCTAGGGCTTACGCTAAACGAAAATCACATTGTCAACCAGATTCTCTACTTGGACGACAAACAGAAATGGCGCAAGCTGTTGGACAAGAAAATTGAGGAACTGAACAAGAGTTCCAATTTTGGGTCCCAGAACAAAGTGGTACTCGGAAAAATCCAAGATATCCTTGACCATATCAATGCCGATGATAATGCACGGATTATCCGTGGTCATCTAAACATTGTGTATTGGTCGAAGGATGCCAAAGAACTGGGTAAAATTACCTCAAAGATAAAGACCGAGTTTAAGGAATTGGATATTATTCCATACTATCCAAGAGGGGAAGAACGCAAGAATTATATACTGAATAGTTACTGCTGCTTCTCGTCCAATTTCTCGAACAACGATTTATATGTAACCGATCTGAAACACGCACTCTGCCTGTTCATCAACAATACCAACTACAAGTCCGATGCTACCGGTATCATCTTCAATGATCGGGAACATAACATTCCTGTTCTAAAGGATGTATGGGACGAACGAAAAAAGCGCATCAAGGCTCGGAACTTTGCCATTTTTGCACCAACAGGTGAGGGAAAATCCTTTTTGGCCAATAATATCCTACGTCAATATTTTGAAAGTGGTGTTCGTCTGGTCATCATCGATTTGGGCGGCTCGTATACCAAATTTGCCAAACTCTACCCCGAACAATACACCGTGTTGCGCTACGAGAGTGGAAAGAACTTGGGCATCAATCCTTTTTACATCACCGATATAAATGACCTGACACCAGAAAGGTTGGAAGATCTTTCGGTTTTCCTGTTTGAACTTTTTGCCTCTGATTTAAAGGTGACCAAGGCACAGTCCGTTTCCGTCAAAAAGATATTACGGCATTATTATGACAGTACTTCAGAAAACCATTCTTTGGATGGCTTTTACAGTTTTATAGAAAGGAATCAAGAAAACATTCTTGAAAACCTTAAAATCCATCCCGACTACTTCAATGTTACGAGCTTCTTGCACGTAATGTCTGAATACGTCGGTGATGGTCTATATAGTTTCTTGTTTGAGGTCAGTGAAGACCAAACCTATAAAATCGAGGACAAGCGATTGATTGTTTTTGAACTGGATGAAGTCAAGGACAATAAGGAAATCCTGTCCGTAATGTTGAAGCTGATTAAATCGGCTATCCAACGGACGATTTGGAAGAACCGAGCCGAAAAGGGCATTATCCTTTTCGATGAGTTCGCCAAGCAGCTGAAGTTTGAGAATGTACTGGAAAGTGTGGAATTCTACTATCAGGCAATCCGTAAACAAAACGGTGCGATCGGAATCATCCTGCAATCCATCAATCAACTGCCCAACAATTCCACCTCTGCAAGCATCCTTGAAAACACACAGGTCATCTATAGCCTGAACAACGAAAAAGGTTATGCCGAACTGGTCAAACGCCTCAATCTGTCCAGTCACGACCTGAACCAATTGAAATCCATCAAGAACAACCTTACCGGACCCCGGAAGTACACCGAAATGTTCATCAAGATCGGAAAGGAAAGCAACATCTTCCGGCTCGAAGTTCCAAAGGAAGTGTATGCCGCATACTTGACCGATGGTCAGGAAAACGAGGCCATAATGGGCATTTATGAAAAGACCCAAGATATGGAGAAGGCCATCATTGAATTCACATCTAAAACATAATATTATGAAATCTAAGATTCACAAAAACCAAAACAACTATTTGGCGATAAGTAAAAGAAAAATTAAAACAATTTTGTTCGGGTTAGTCCTTACGATTGCTTTTTTATCTCCTGGCGGTGCTCCCGCCCAAGGAATGCCCACTTATGACAATACCAATTTTATCAGCTTGGTAAAGCAATTGGTGGAATCAGGAAAACAGACCGCCCAACTTATCAAGTCCGTAAAATTCCTGAAGGATGCAAAGGAAAGCATTGAGAAAGTATCGAGCGTGGTACAACAGCTCAATGCTGTCCAAGAAATTGCAGACAACAATCAACGCCTTATTGATGTAATGCAAAATGACTTGCAGGATATTTTGAACTCGCCCTATATC
>TARA_R110002049_G_scaffold46515_14_pt1 | contig 14364 bp, 3 predicted proteins | sample TARA_R110002049 | Tara Oceans TARA_R110002049 (sample SAMEA4396941) | marine metagenome | biome: Polar Biome; feature: [SRF] surface water layer (ENVO:00010504); material: water (ENVO:00002006), including particulate matter (ENVO:01000060) such as... | depth 5 m | reverse complement strand
GGGGGCAGAAAAACGAGAGGTGATAATTGTGTTTGTAACTGAGCTTGTTATAACAGCATTAACAACATCTATTGCTTGTATATATGTACCACCATCAACTGTGTTGAGACTAGAAAAAGTACTGCCATTCTCTGTCAAATTAAGTTTAAATTCTGGAAATCCGCTGATTGATGTGATGGTAATTACCGATGTGCCTAACCCACCAGCCGCAGCAGAAAACGTATAATTTGTATCAAAATAAGCATTACTAGCTTTAATTGCAGCTATTAAATTCGCTCTGAAGGTGTCGGCACTACCACCCGGATCAACAGCAGTGTATCCAGCAGTTGGACTACCAGAACTTCTTATTTCAATTCTTGAAAATTCACTGGTTTGGTTTACTAAAATTAACTTGTCACCATCGGTGGCGGCACCGGGGCCCGGAACACTAAAGCTTCCTTGGTGTAGGTTAATTGTTAAATTGTTCTCTGGTTGTCTATTATTATTGTGAGTACCAAACACATTACCATTAGGATATGGTGTTACACCAATCAGTGACATTGGGTGTGTTGTTTCTGGGAGGATAGACCCAATCGCGCTTGGCAAATACAGAGATTGTTCTGGATTCTTTACTAGATATAAGTTATTTTCATGCTTACCAAAACTTTGAATAATTTCATAATTTTCTTTATAATTCCCAATAGCAAATAAAGGAGATTGTTGAGTTGTTGTTTTAATATTTCTAATATTAACTGGTCTTTTTGCTCTACCATCTCGATAATATGTCGCACCTTTTCTTGCAGGGTCGGGATATGGGCTACCATAGTCGGCTCCAACAAACCCAAAGGCACCATCAGACCCAGTGTACTCACTGAATAATATTTGCCATGCTTCCTCGCGAGTATATTCGTTATGAAGACCGTTAAGAGGCGGGAGTCCTGTGTCATCATCTATTCTCAAAGGATCATAAAAATTCAATTCAACATGGCGATGCTGATGACCTCCAACCCAATTTTGAGTAAATGGTCCTTGCATTGGAATACCATTTGTAAAATCAGTTGTATCTGAGTGAATATTTGTTATAATTGATTCACTATGGAAATGTTCAGCTACATGAGAATTATATCCAGAGTTTAAAGATCCAGAAATAATATTAACAGGAATTTTTTCAGATCCAAAAGTATAATAATAAGAAACAAGATCACTGGTGGGTCCAGACGGTTGCTTTGGATCTTCCGTATATTTACCAGCAAACCCTTCAACTTTAATTGTTTTCTTCAAATTAGGATCTGATACATCATCACATTGTTGATCTTCAAGAACACCTTTGCCAGTTCCAGATCCAACTAAAAATGTGTTTAATGGAACTCCAGTTGAATCTACTTCACCGGCTCTGCTAACAAAATTATGTATAATATCTCTATCTTTATTTGGCTTATAGTTAATGCCACCATGAATCATTGGGGTGATTATTTTCTTTAATTTATAGGGCTTAGATAGTGTCCTAAAAACATAAGCCGAACCCTTATATATGGTTCCATCTGTTTGAGAAAAATTTGGTAATGTTGTGTCACTATGTAGATTAGTTGACTTTCTTATGGTTTCTCTCTGTGTTATATCTGCTCTTTCTTTTCTTTCTTTCTGCCATGAACAATTTTTGTTTTCGTCTTCAGGAATTGGAGCATGGCCTGTTTTCCAATTATATGCCATCTCGGCTTGACCTTTAGCAGACCCTTCAGTTGAAGCATATCTTGTTGTGATTGGAAATTTATTTTGATATTTATTTCTTTCTAAAATATGACTATCGATGACATTAGAAACTCCACCCGAAAATCGAGCACTTGCCGGGAATAAATCTTCCACAATGCGAGATACTGAAGTATCAATCCATTTAAAATACTCTGAAAATCTATCGAAATCTAAATCACCAGTAACTCTGTCGAAAAACATTCTTCTTAATATATTTAAATCTTTATATTCTATTCTGTATAAGTCAACAGGTTTTCCAAGCAAAGTGCTAAATTCAGTGATAGTGGAAAAGATGTTAAGCATTTCTTCAGAAACAGCCTGATACATGCTTTTTTCAAGTGAATGAAAATTATCCGATGTATTATCATCTTTTATAAAATATATTTCTTCTTCACCTTTAACATATATGTTATCAGATACAACAGAAATTTCTGGTAGTTCTTTTTTCTGAGAGAAAATAAATTCGTTAGAAATAAAAGAAGTGTTGCTTGTGCCAAAATTAGCACCTCGACCTCTGTGTTCACGACGAATAATATTATCTATCCAGCCATAAATTGTATCAGTAGAACCACTTGAAAAGTCGTCTACTACAAAGTCACCACTTGCATTTGATCCAGTTACCGTATCAAAATTCCAGTTTATTGCTATTAAATCAGCACTTGGAACAGATGCAGTCAATTGATATGCAAAAGTAGTGGGTGGACTAACACCATCTTTTAATCCATAATTTGAAGGATCTAAATTGTGTTGTCTTATTGTTGAACTATTTAAATAATCTTCGTATAGCCTAAAAGCCCCAACCTGTATGTCTGTTTTTTGATCTACCGCACCAGTAAAGTTTGTTGTGTGAGCACCAACATAAAATCTTTTTGTATTGGAAAGGAAACTAGAACCATTAGCATAGTCCAAACTAGCAGTTAATAAGAATTCACTACTAACATCATCGAAAGCATGAGTCACACCATAGAATTCCATTGTATAGGCTGGATTTGCTGTAGATATAACATTTCCGACTAATTCATATTTATCGGGCCTCACACTAACTGCAAGGTTCCACCTTTGATTATCATAAATCTCAGCTATTATACTAGAGGTTAATTCTATTGTTCCAGATTCATTTTTTATAAGAAATCTAGCATTTTTAGATTCTCTTTCTTCGCGAACCAAGTATATTTGCAAGTTGGCTATTTCGCTTGTAGCCCAAGTATAATCATCAACATCAGTGGGAATTGCTTCGTGAAAACCAAAAACCGAAGAAGTTATAAATGGTGTTTGAAAATAACCACTTTTGTGTTCCGGTATTTTTAAAGGAATAATGATATCTGCTTCTGCCGTGAATGCTGAATATCTTTCTAATTTTTCAACCCCGGAGCCAGAAACAAATGTGTTTGTACTGTTTACCGAAGAAGTTTGGTATACTGTCGATGAAAAATTATTTGTGTTATTAAAATTTATATATTTTGTATTAAGAGAGGACCGCTTTGTTTTATCATTGAAATAATGTGTGCCGCCATCGGTATAAATGTTTAATTTTATAAGTTCGTCATCAACTCCGAAACAACGAAGGAGATTTCTTACAGACTTTTCAGAACCTTTCGATTTATAAATGTGTTCTAAGTTATTGTAAATGTTAGTATAAATTAAATTTTTAACTTCAGATATATCTTTTTCATATACAACTTGATTTTTATCTCTGTCTCCGAATCTTTCCAAAATTTTAGAATCTACAAAGAGGTTATTAACAGATATTCCCTTCTCTGTAAGTAATCTATCTGCAAACGGAAGAGGTTTTTTATCAGATTCAATATACTTTTTTTCTTTTAATTTTGGTATCTCTGTGATTTGTGCATGCAAAGTATCGAAATAATTTGAAATAATTTGAAACAAATATTTAACATTACTGTTTGCTTCATCTTCTTCTCGCATCCATTGCGGAATAGTATTGTAAAGCATGTTTCCGTTTTCTTGATCCCAATCAGAACCAGAAGTTTGCATTTCGGAAAGAATACTAGCAACATTAGGGTGTGTGCTATAAATAATAGGGTCGGCAACCTCAGAGGAAACAAGACCGGATTCAGTAAAAGCAGAATCAGTTGAGCGAGCACCAGAAGAATAACCAGTCCAAGAACCATTTGCGATTCGTCCAGAATAATCTAGTACAACAGAATCTGTCGCTGCTGTTCCAACAACACCTTCATTGAATTTATAATAAACACCGAGCTTTACATTTGCATCATCGGTGTTAGTTCCGCCGCCTATACCTCGATACCAATTGTTGCTAATATCTTCTGAGGTTCTCCGAGTTTTCCAAAAACGAAAATCATCAAGAGAAGCAGAAAGCTTACCAGCAAACTTTAATTGATTTACTGTAAGAGCACCAACACTGGAGGAAGGAGAAGCCTGTAAGGCTCCGATATATCCATTAACCAATCCTGAGAAGTCACCGAAACCTGTTGTTCCGAGTGTCCTCTCTCTGTTTATGTCTCCATTTTTATAGAAACGAGAAGTTATACCAGAAGAAGCAGAAACAAGGCTTAGAGCATAATGTGACCAACTAGAAAGCGAGGCGACCGTTATATCCTCTTCGCTAACAGTTTGCTCAAATACCCCCGTAGAGCCCGATTGTAGGGTAATTCTAAACACTTCATTGGAACCACCACCAGCAGTTGGTGATCCTGTGATATTGAGAGTTAAGCGACCATAATCAACCGATGAAGAAAGCTCTCCATTCCAAAGGTCCAGAATTACCTCTTTACCAGATTTTGAATGATCAAAGGCATCTTTTTTAAGCCAGAATTCAACTGTGACTCCTTCGGAGCCGTTAATATCATATGTGATTGTTCTATTTTTTGTAGAATCATAAATAACTGATTTATCAAATGTTTCTCGTAATGGTTTGCCTTCCATCCCAGCAGAAGCTGTGTGCATTCCGCCGCGAGAATAAATATATTCGTAATCTGCGGATGCATTGGGAAGACCATAGCCATTAGTCATGGAAGCAGCGGTTCCCCACCCTCCATAAGAAAAGTTGATATATCCCGTTGTCTTTGGATATTTGTTATCAAAAACCCACTTATCAAGATATGACGAGGACAATTCAAACAATATTTTTTCTTTCTCGGACCCATCATACGGATAATCTCCGTAAATCCTTTCTATTGTTTGAGTATAGTATTCATAAGCAGAACCGTATTTAGCAAAGTTGGAAGCTGATGCAAAATCAACACTTGGTTGAAAGGTTTCATTTTGAATAATTTTCTTGTTAATAAAATCAAAAGACTCAACAGTTGAAGAACCAGTTGCTGCATTTTCAAAATTTGCTGGTCTGTTGAAAAGGTCTTTAATACTCATCTTTTTCTACCCTGAACTTGAACAAATATGGCTGCTCTCTATAAGAGGACACCGAATCTTCGTAAAAACTATACTGAAATGCATAAGTGTAGCCTGCTTCAAGCATAGACAAGTCAAGATTAAAATAGTTACCAGAAACATCGTATGACAACATTGAATAATTATTATCACTTGAACCAGTGCCATAAGGAATAACAATCTTTTGATCAACTGTTCTAGTCACTTGATAAGAAGCACTTTCAATAATTAAAGTTTGAGGTGTTGCTTGTGCTTTAGTGTAAATATTCGGGGTCCAGTTTTTGTCCCTTACATATAGCCTAAATCTTTCTGTTTCAGTATCAGAATATGATTCCTTAAGATAGGGCATTGAAATAACATATTTGCCATTTGGGTTTATATTTGATGCTTCAAGGGTTTCAGGTTCTATGGTTCCCGTATGAAATTGAATTGATGCCTGTGATGCATCTATGGGATGTGCTGTAAAACTACCACTAAACCAGACATCATATATTGTTTCTAATGTAGAAGAACCTGTAAAAGCAAACGAACATTTGTAAATACCAGTCGATACATGACTTCCTGTTGCTGTGTATTTGTTGGTGCTACTAACATGTGTACCATCTTGAACCATTTCTAAAGCTGAAGATGATGGAGAAGTATTGTCAGAGGAGCCAGAAAAAATACTAACATATATGTTATCTGTTCCAATACTTGGAATATTCGTCAACTTTCCTCTGACATAGTTATAAAGAAATATTGTATTAAGATTATCTGCTGCTGGTGCAAGAGACGAGCTAAGATAAAATGAACCTCTTTGATCTTTTAAAGATGAATCCCACCTTGCTTCAATAGTTGGTCTTTCAAAGAAAAATTCACTGTCTCTGGCGAAAAACTTCTTTGTATAATAAGAAACAACAGCACCTTCAAGGTTTGTTGAGCTAGTTGCTTCGTAAGAAGCAGAAAGTTTAATTAAGACTCCATTATTATCTTTATCTCCAAGAGAGCCACCAGAAATCCACTGTTCTACAAGTGTTGTAATATTAACTGATAAATCTTCTGTTCCTTTTGTGAATGTCTGTTCAAAAGAGGAACTTGAATCAGTATAAATATCTCCGCCAGCCGTGGACCATGAGGTGCTACCTGCTTTTCTTATCCAATTTGATCCAATTTTATCGTATGTTAAATCTGTATAATTATCCAAATCTAAGCCGTATCCCTCTTCCCAAGAACCATTAACAGCATTAACAGTTAATTTAAAATCTCTTGGTAATGTTGTAGAGTGAGGTGCATTGTATAAATTTAGAAAAAAGCTTACACTGCCAGAAGCTGGGATAACACTGTTGCTCCTATCTGTTTGAATATCAGAAACAGGAAATTGAATTAAAATTCTTGATAATTCAGAGGAACCAGATGATTCTTGGCCATAAATAGAAAATGTTTCCAATATATCAGCAGCACCAGCATTAGAGCCAGTACCTCTTGTACTTAAGTTTGAACCATAAGCATTTGTTATAGAATTATCTGAATTTGCTGTGTATCTTTTTATAGCCATTATTTAACGGTTCCTTTAATATCTAAATCCGGGTATTTTAACTCGGCTATCACATTTTTTGGAATTTTTATAAAAGTTCCATCTCTTGATAGAGCATCGTGAAAATTTAATTTTGTTGAGGAATATGAACTATCTGCTTTATTTTCCAGTATAACATCCTTTACATCTATAACACCATTGATATCATTTAATCTTTTATAAATCCTTGTTATGTAAATTGGTTCCCCAACATAAGATACTTCTGAAAAGTACTCTTTTAAATTTTCTATACACTGTGATAATACTGAATCGCTGTCAAATCGATTGTCAATTTGAGCTACAAACTCTACAGAAAAATTAACTATTTTAGCATCCATAATATCAATAACATCATTAAGCATTTTATATGAGGTAAGCCAATTTTTTAAATTATTTTTAACAACACTATTAACAACAGCAAGATTGCCATCAGAATTTTCGGCAATAACATATAGTGCTATTCTGCGGTTCGTTGAAGATGGATCATTTACAATATTAGCTCTTTTAATAGCACCAAACTTAGGCGGCATATTATAAACTAAAGATTCATAATCTTGTTTTGACACGGCCCTGTTTTGGGCTGCATATTGTGCTATTGCTCTTTCTTTCAATTCCTCTATGGTAATTGAAGTATTGACTGATGAAATTGGTTCTTCGTTAGTTATTTCTAAAGAATTATTTACAATATTTTTTTGATCTTCATCTAATGTAATATTGGGATCATAAAATAATTCGTAATCATTAAGACTAATAATAGAATTAGAAGCAACACTACTTCCAATAGAATCATTTGATCTATAAGTTATAGTCAATGTTGTATTTGAAGGGGATATTCCTAATTTATTTGTTGATATAAGCTTTGTTGGATCAAAAGAATTATTTGAGATTGTCCGTTTACCATGTAAATTTAAAGCTATCTTTGAAGGATCAGTCAAACCTGTTGAGTCTTCATTTTCTGATCCAAAGCCAAATTGTATATATGTTCCACTTTCATCTCTTTGTACCACAAAACGCCTTGTTGCGACAAAGGGTTTTAATATTGAACGGACCCCATCGGAGGCAGCATTTTTATTTGTTGTTTCTACAAATATTACTTCTTGAGCCAAATTATCAACTTCATAATATTGATTTCCTTCAGAGTCAAAAACACTTTCAATCTCACTTATTGTGGAGGCTCCAACTCTAACTCTTTTGAATCTCTCAAAAACAGAATCTACAACAACATCGGCACTAAAAAATAAACCAGACTGAATCATACCATTTGCCTTTACGGCAAAAAATGTTGTAGCACCAGTTGTTTGATTGAACCTTGCGGCGACAAATTCATTTTTAGAATCGTTAAATAACATATCTTCTGTTAGAACAAAATTAACCCCAGTGGTGGTTGAAAAAACAGAACCTTTTTTAAGAATTGGCAAATATGTTAAATCAGGTGCTGTACCTTCAGTATTTGCAGGGCATAGAATGTATGCAGTAATAGTTCCATAAGCTGATGGGACTCCTGAATAATTATATCCTAAAGCACGGGCATGTTTTCTAACATTATCAAACTCAATGGCAGTATCTAGAAAACTTTCATTTACACTGTAATCTACATAATAAGATAAGACATCACCAACATATGCAACACTATCCAAGATCATTGACCCAAAAGAGGCATCCGTAAAATCTTTATAAGAATCCGGATAGTATCTTTTGGCATAGTCCACCAAATCTTGCTTTATTGAGGCAAATTCTCTACTGGTGTAATTTATATTAATATTTTTATTTTTTGGCATTAATGGGAAACTCCATAAATCACAGTAAATAGATTTCTAGTTAAATATTTGATACATCTATCTCAATGAAATCTGTTATTTGTATAAAATCTATTATATATGACATTTTAATATTGATTGATTGCTCATCTATTGTATTTACAAGTAACTGTGTAATCGTAATATATGGAGCATATCGGCGGATTTGATTTGTAATTCTTTGTTTAATTTTATCTAATAATTCAAATGAAGCAAATTCAAACAATGCTGCTTTAATTCCAACACCAAAGTCAGGAATCATTATTCTTTCACCGGGATTAGTTAAAATAATATTTTTTAAGTTGAACCTTACCGACTCTTTAACATCTGCTAATTCATATCCTGAATTGTTGGCGGTTATTTCTAACGGAAATAACACACCCGGTGTTTCTTTTGGCATTTAAAATCCTCTATCTTTTTATATTAAATAATCCGCCAAACTGATTTTGACATTCTTTTCCATCTTTATCTGTTGGTTTATTTCCTTTAATCCTTCTTCTAGTCCAATATGATATATCTTCTGATAATGAAGAAAGAGCATAAGTTTTTGCAAGAAATTTTTGTGTTGCGAATGTACCTTCTGTTAATTCTTCCTCTTCACTTGGCGGGGTGAAGTCATTTCTTTTATAATTAGAAACAAAAAGTTTTCTACATTCAGAACGACAATCATTGAAAAAATCTGAACGATCATCTGCATCTGGTAATTCTACATCACCACCTAACAAGTCAGCGAAAAAGCTAAGATCCGGCTCTCTTCTTTCGTTTTGACCCAAACCAATTGATGGTATAAAATTTAAATCAGAATAACAAGCAAGTGTTGATCCAACTTTTTTAACATTCAAAATCTTATTAAAAACTAAATTAAATTCATCAGACTGACATAGACCATCGATAAAACACTTTAAATCTTGATTAAAATCTTCGGTAGCTTTCTTAAAAGAGCTTAATTTTTCATCAAGAATGTCCTTCTCATATGATACCAACGGTAATGTAACTAAATTGTCAACTCCTGTTAATTTAAATGTTCTTTCTTTAAGAGATTTAATCTGAACTTTGTCAAAATTATTATATTGCAATGATGATGCAAAATCTTCATTTGTTATATAACATACCCTTACACCAAATTTGATACCAATAGTGCCGGTATACCCTTCTTCGTTCTCAGCGATGGTGGCATTTCCAAACCAATCAGATATATTAATGTCTTCAGAAAGATCGACTGAGTTTAGAAAATCGATAAACTCATTAATATTTTGAACCCCAGAAGGAAGATTTGGAGGCAATTTATCAATTTGTTCTTTTAATTCTGCTGGGATTAATGAAATCAACATACTGTCCTCGCGATCTGCTTCTGGTATTTTTGATATAACTCTTAGATATTTTTCTAAATAAAAGCCGCCATTTTGTTTTATATCTTGAATATTTTCTGAAGATAAAGGATGAACTCCATCCGAGGGAGCACAATGATTTATAGTTCCATAATATTCTGTTGAAGACTGTGCTTCTTGTCCAGTATCAGAAGCACCACCAATAGGAACCTCAACATCATAAATCCCTGCTCTAATATTGCTGCCATAAAATATTTTGGAACCACCAATAAAATATTTATTTATATCATATATTAATGGTCTTGGGTTTAACTCAGATGCAAGCTTATCAGAATAAAATTTTACTTGCTCCCTTATTAATCTTTTTAAAAATACTTTGCAAGTTTGTTCGTTTTCAGCAATAGTTGCAACTTTTGCAGCAAAGTTCATTTGGTTTTGAGTCCAAAAACGAAAACTTCCACCAAACATTAATGTAATTTTATCTGATTCTCCAGAAAAATCATCAGCAATTGTTTCAAAAAATCCAGTTTTAAATGTTTTGTTCCATTTATTTGTATTTCTTGATATCAAATAACCTCCAACGGCGGGATAAGCATACACTTCGTCAAAATCGTTTGCGGCTTCGGCCAATAATTGATTTATGTCCTCTGGAGGAGGAAATATAGAAACTTTAAAATCATTTTGAAAAAGAGCACCGACATCTCGTTTGGGTTTTGTGTATGCGATCTGAGCATTGTTTATTATATTCATTGCTTCTTGGGCTTCGATATCTGGTTCTATTTCTCCGAGTTTAACTCTTCTATTATATATTTGAGCACATTGTTCCAAAAACAAAAGCCAATATGTGTATCCCTCATAAGTTGAAGCGAAAAAGCTTCTCTCATTTATTAATCCTTCTTCCATCTTAGAAGCAATATATTCATAAATCAGTTCTTCATAATTGTTCTCATTCAATGCCAAGTTACCATGAATTCCAAAAGTATTAATCATAAAGTGAGTTAAATAAACTCTTATTGTTGCAGACACGGTTTGTTCTAATGTGGCAAGAGTCGCAGGCGAAGATACTTTATCAAATGGTATTTCTGTAAGACACTCTGGTGATTCAGAAAGTTTTTCATTTTTTTTAATTTTAGATTCTTTTTGAATTATTTCTTTCTCTAATTGTTCTAATTGAAGGAAATTCGTTCCTTTCGGATTGCAACCATCAACATTTGGAATCAAAAGCTTTGTAAAGGAGAGCCACCCTCGTTCAAGGTCGGGCTCTATATAAATGTTAGGACTTTCAAAAGTTGCACCATGTTTTAAAGGATCTAAAAATTTAACTCTTGAGTTGTTAGTTAAGCTTCTTCCCAATACTGCATCTTCTTCATCATGTGTATATTCGGTAGCATTGGGAGTTGGATCAACATATGTTAAATCTTCAACTGTTATAAGCTTCTGATCTGCACCGCCATGAATAAAACTATTTGGCATATTTCCATCTTCAGAATTTACAAGTGTATTTTTAAACTCTCCAAATAATATATTATTAGTAATAGTAACCATATCTGCTATTTTTTCCAGCGGTAAATCAGTGTCATAAATTATGCTTGAAAGCTTATCTTGCAAGTAATTTTTTAAAACATAATTTCTAAATGTATTACCTGTTTCAAGGGAATAAGAAATATCCTCCAAAGGCGGATAATAAGGTTTATAATTTTCTTCTTCACCAGCAGTCATTATATTTTCAACAATAAAATTACCCACTGGTAGTGTTAGATAGGTTCCAACATTTTGAGAATATAAGTAATTAAAACTATTATTATGATATTGTTCAGCTTCAACAACAACAGGGTAGGTTTCTTGTAAATTGATCTCCGAACTATACCCTTCATCATGCGATAAACCATTAGTATATTCAATGGCAATTTTTGAATCGCTTCCATAATCAGGAATAATATCAAGAATTTTTTGCCTCATTTGGGAACCGACAGTTTCAGGAAAAGGAGCCTCATTATCAAAGAGACCGGCAGCAGACAAAAACCTAAAAAATAAATTATTTCTCACTCTATAGTGTTTTGTGTAGTTGTATCCAATAATGTCTGCTGTTACCATCAATAAGATCCCAACTGAATCGGTAAATTCAAAAGGATTTTCTTGTACTGTATCATCAAGAAAAGCATTTTGGAGACGGGAGAATATCCCTTTTGACATTTCTAATTTTAATTTTTTGACTTCTTCTGGTGTTTTCAATAAAGATTTATCAACAGAACAATCAGGATCGGGTTCTGCGAAAAGATTATTTATTTCATCTTGTAATAGCCCTTCCGGACCTTTTGCTAAAGCGGAAGAAAGATCTCCTAAATCCGAACGAGCACGATCTCTTTGATTATTTACAAAATCTTCAGCAATATTGGGATCGCCTATCTGATTGGTAAACATGTCTGTTAAATCTCTATAATATCTTTCAGCTTGGTCGTTTGTTAAACAAATACTTGGATCAAGAGGAAAAAATTGTTGTGGATTTGCAGAAAGTTCCAATGCCCTTTGTCTTTGCTCTTCAGATAAATAATTTCCGGCACTCTGTAGCATCTGGTCTAGCCCTTCAGGAGTCGAAAGACTATCATAATCGGGATGCACTATTTCCAGTGTTCTTGAAACATTTTCAAGAAATTCTTTGTCTCCTTCTCCAACCATTGCTTTTAAATAATCTTGTTCTGATCCGAGAGTAGACATTGTTTCAAGAATCTCTTGTGGAGTAGTGGTTCCTCTTTGTGGAGATCCACTTAAAGAGAATAATTTATCCACATTATTTTTCTTTTCTTTATCATTTAATTGATCAGCACAGATTACATCGCTGATAATCTCGGAAAAAGATCGAGGGAATCTTCCACCATTAAAAGCGGCATCGGTTGCATCTTTTATAGATTCTCCCGCAAATGATAATGTTTTACAAGCAGCTTCTTCAATAGTTTGTAAAGTTTTAAGTATTAGTGTGGAAATAATTTGACTAACTGTCTTCTTAAAGGCATAAAGAAGGGCATCGTAGAAGCTGTCCCAAATGCTCCATGCACTTGGCAATGTTGATATAGCTGGAAGCGAAAAAGGTCTTGTTTTGCCCTTTCCACATGCACCAACGGTAAAAGTTCCTAGAAATTCTGATATTGGGGGATATGCAAACGAATATTTTGGACAATCAAAAGAAGCAAATAGTTCCCCAATAATGGATGCTCCCGGCAATCGATCTAAGCCATCCATAATTTCTTGAACCGAAGCATTTTGAATTATTGCATCACCATAAGCAGTCATAAGTTCTTTCTGAATGTTACCTACCGCTCTTCCATAGGTTCCTTGGCGGATTTTATCGCCTTGTTTTATGGATACAAAAGTTGATTTTTCTTTTTCTTGTGCAATTATTTCAGCTTGTTCTTCTGGTGTTTTTTGAGAAAATCCAATTGTATTTGGATTTCTTTCAAGTTCATTATTTACATTTTGTTGGGCTTGATCTAATTGTTGTTTTAAAGAAGCAACTTCAGCTTCATGTTCAGCTAATTCTTTTTCAAAACCAGCATTATATTGTTCTTTTGATAAAATACTAAAACTTTCACTCCTAGCTTGTTCAAGTTCGCCTTCTGCTGTGAAAAGCTCTTGTATTAATTTTTGTTCATTAGCAGATGCTTCTTGAAATTTGGTGTTAGCATTATCTCTTGCTTGTCTTTTTATATTAATAGTTTCTTGCTGTGCTGCTATCGCCGCATCTGTTTGTGGTACACCGGAAACACTTAAAGCATTTTGATATGCTTCATCTGCTGCTAGTAATTCTATTTTAGCATCGAGAAATTGCCCGGATGCGGAGGCGGCTTGTATTTTTAATTCGTTTACTTTGTTTTCGGCGATGGCTATATTTTGCTGTTGTTCAACGGCTTTATTTTCTTTTATACTTAAATATTGATCATAGTCTGGTCCGACACTCTTGCTTCTTTCTAATTCGGCGAGGCGAGATTTGTATTGTCTCAATAAGTCTTCATATGATCCATAAGTCGCTTCTGCTTGATTGATATTTTCTTGTGCTTGTCTATCGTATGCAGCCTCGATATCACCCGGATCATATCCAACTTCCCATGGAGCAGGCAAATCTTTAAATTCTTTCTCTATTGTTTCTCGGACTTTCTGTTGCTTATCCGCTGGAAGTCCGGAAAGAAGTATCTCCATTCCCTCTGTGGTTAGGGAACCAATTGATGATTTAATAATTTGAGTCATTCCTTCTTCAAAAGACATGCCGGACATCAAACATTGTATTGCTTTCAAAGTTAATTTTTTCCAATTACAAGGATTTATCTTTGTTAGTAAATCAGATAATCCCTTATCATCAATAGCTTCTGTATTAGTTTTTTTCTTCTTAAAAAAACCTCCAAAAAGCTCGCTTTCTTTCGTCTGTCTTCCTTTTTGTTCTTTCTTAGCTTTATCGAGCTTTTTTTGTGATTCATCGCCTGAATCAAAAACAGTTATTTTCCCTTTATCTGCATCGGCAAGGAGACGACAATTGTTTTTGTTCCATTGATAAGATAGAGACTCAAAAAAGCTCATTGTCTCATTTAAAATAAAATCATCA
>TARA_R110002049_G_scaffold695_1_pt1 | contig 14392 bp, 11 predicted proteins | sample TARA_R110002049 | Tara Oceans TARA_R110002049 (sample SAMEA4396941) | marine metagenome | biome: Polar Biome; feature: [SRF] surface water layer (ENVO:00010504); material: water (ENVO:00002006), including particulate matter (ENVO:01000060) such as... | depth 5 m | reverse complement strand
TGATGGTAAATCACTATCATCATTATTTAAAGACATTTACGACAACACACAACACAATAGAAAACAACTTGACGTTTTAACACGTGAACTTGTTCAATTCATAAAAGACGGTGATACCGCTGTACAAATGGTACCTATGATAAAAGAGTACTTAGAGATTAATGTGAAGAATGATGACCAACTTGTTAAGATGGCATCAGTTGTTCAACGACTAATTTCTGCAGAAGGTAAGGCTGGTTCAGAAGATGAATTTGGGTTATCAGAAGAAGAAAAAACACAATTACTTTCAGGTATGGAAGATACTATAAAAGACTTACAAGTAGAATCAGATAAAATTCATAATAAGATTGAAACAGTAACAAAGGTAAATTAAATGGCTTTTAGACGAAAAAGAAGAGTAGATACAACTACATCTTATGATACAGGTGTACCAACTTTTTCAAAAATAGGTTCTATGGTAAAAAAATTAATTGCATCATCACAGTATGATTTTTTTGAAGGTGAAGCATTTGAAGTTACAGAGGTAATATTAAATGAATCTAATAATCGTGGTAGTATTAGAGGTACTTTTATAAATAATCCTAATCAAGAAATATTAGGTGGTGTAGTTAAATCTTTAACACCAAATATAACCACAGTACCTGTAGTTGGTGAACACGTGGTAGTTACAGAATATAATGGACAACATTATTATACAAGTGTTATAAATCGTAAAGGTTCTGTTAATGAAAACTCTATACCAGGTGCAAGTGGTAATTATGTAAAAGATACTAAATATGGTAAAACATTTGAACGAAAAGATGTTAACCTAATTGATATAAAAGAAGGTTCTATTTTATTCGAAGGTAGATTTGGTCAATCAATACATTTTAGTAATGATAAACAAAAACCTCAAATAAAAATAGTAGCCGGCCATAGAGGCACAACAGAAAATATAAACAACGATGATTCTTCAATATATTTATCAGGTGGTTCAAGTAAAGCATCAAATGAAGACAAAAAAATACAAATTAAATCTAACAGTATATTTATTAATGGAAGTGATATTAGATTAGGAAGTACTGTAGAAAGTAAATTAGAACCTGTAGTAAAAGGTGATGAATTAAAGAAAATAATTGATATGTTATTAGATAGTGCAATTAGTACAAAACAAGCTGAGGTTGCTACAAAACTTGTAGCATCAAGTGGTGTACCTACACCAGAAACAACTCAATTAGCACTAGAGATTGGAGAGTTAAAAACGATTAAAAACCTTCCAATAACACCATATTTAAGTTCAACAGTCAAAACAATATAGGAGTTATTATGACTAAAAAAGGCCTTGTAAAAATAATACGAGAAGTAGTCCGTAGAGAAGTACAAAAAGAAGTACAGAAGATATTTATAAAAGAAGAATCTTCACCAACTTTAGAAGAAGTCCTTCCAGAAGTTACTAAACAAGTTTCTTCACTTAAAAAAGAAGTGAAATATTCTAAAGATAAAACAATTAATAATATTTTAAATGAAACAAAAGCGTTATCAAAATCACAAAAAGACGATTATCCAACTTTAGGTGGTGGGGCTTTTGATACGTCAAGAATGGCTGAAATGATGGGTTATGGTAAACCAGAAGAAGTTAAACTTGACATGGTTGCCGTAGATACTATGAAAAAAGCAGGTGTAACTTCAGACCAAGTTCCAGAACACGTAACAAATGCTTTAACACGAGACTATAGTGATTTAATGAAAGCATTAGATAAAAAAGGTAAATAATGGCAAGTGCAAGAGAAAATGATTTAAATCCTAATACTTATATTGGTTTATCTTTTCCGTTAAGGCAAGATAAATATAATGATTTTGCTTTAACAAAAAATTCTTTACAACAATCAAGACATAACTTAAAAAATTTATTACTAACTCACGTAGGTGAACGAGTAGCACAACCTGAATTTGGTAGTAAATTAAGAGAATTAGTTTTTGAACAAATAAATGATGAATTGCCAGTAAAAATTGAAGAAGAAGTAAAAAGAGCAGTTTCAACTTGGTTACCATATATTAATATAAATGAAGTAAACACACTCACAAATGAAGGTGACCAGAATAGAATTTTTGTAGAGGTAAAATTTACCACTACATTAAATGCTTCAACACAACAGCAGATAACATTAGATGCTGGTTACACTGCAGACCGAGTTTAGGAGTAATTAAATGGCTCGAACAAGTACAAAAAAGAACGTAGTAAAACAAGTAAATTATCTTAATAAAGATTTTAATGATTTTAGAGATAATCTAATTGAGTTTGCTAAAGTATATTTTCCAAATACATATAATGATTTTAACGAGTCTTCACCTGGTATGATGTTTATTGAGATGGCAGCTTATGTAGGTGATGTTCTTTCTTATTACATAGACTCACAATTTAGAGAATCACTTCTTGCATACGCAGAAGAAAAAAGAAACGTTTATAATATTGCACAATCATTTGGATATAAACCAAATGTCACTGCACCATCTTCTGTAGTACTAGACGTATTTCAGACCGTCCCGGCACTAAATGAAAAGCCTGATGAAAGGTATGCTCTTAATGTGAAAGCGGGTACACAAGTCATTTCGACAAGCACAGGTACAACATTTAGAACATTAGACGATACAAACTTTAAGTTCTCAAGTTCATACGACCCTCGTGATATTACAATATTTGAAAGTGAAGATAATATACCAACAAAGTACTTATTGAAAAAGAAAGTAAAAGCAGAAAGTGGTAATATAGTAACAGAAACTTTTACATTCGGAGCAGCTGAAAAATATGCTCAAGTAAAATTATCAAATCCAAAAGTTATAGAAATTATATCGTGTACTGATAGTGATGGTAATACTTGGTCTGAAGTAGACTCATTAGCAAGAGATACAGTTTTTACCGATATAGAAAACAACGCAACTAACGACCCAACTTCAGTGGTTAATAGAGAAGTCTCACCTTATATTTTAAAATTAAATAAAACTTCTCGTAGATTTACACGATACATTGACCAAAATGATTCATCAATTTTAAGATTTGGAGCTGGTATATCTGATAATGCAGATGAAGAAATTATTCCAAATCCATCAATGGTAGGTTCAACAATACCTGGTAGTCCATCATTTTTAACAACTGCGTTTGACCCAAGTAATTTTTTAAAGACTAAATCATTTGGATTAGCCCCTTCTGCCACAACACTTACTATAAAATATGCCTACGGTGGAGGTATTAATGATAATGTAAATGCTAATGACGTAACTTCAATATCAAGTATTTCATATGAGATATCAGATACTTTATTATCTACAACATCAGTTCAAGAATCAAAAGATTCAGTATCATTCATTAATCCAAACCCAGCTACAGGTGGTTCAGCAGGTGAGTCAATTAGAGAAGTTAGAGAAAACGCATTAGCATTTTTTCAAGCTCAACAACGAGCTGTAACTAAAGAGGATTATATTGTTAGAGCATATTCATTACCACCTAAGTATGGTAATATTGCAAAAGTCCATTTAGTACAAGATGACCAATTAAATAAATCAACAGGTACAGATGAGTTAGAACGAGTAGTGACACAAGATGATGTCGATAATCAAAGAACAATAAAATCACTACAAGTCAGAACACCTAATCCACTTGCTATGAATATGTATACTTTAGGGTTTGATTCAAATAAAAAACTAACAAACTTAAATCAAACTGTAAAAGAAAATTTAAAAACTTATTTATCACAATATAGACTTGTAACAGATGCTGTTAATATTAAAGATGCATATGTTATTAATATAGCAGTTAACTTTGCCATACTAACAAAATCTGAATTTGCAAAGAACGATGTTTTACTTAGATGTGTAGCTGCTGTAAAAGATTTCTTTGACATTGATAGATGGCAAATTGGTCAACCAATTGTATTATCAGATATAGCTTATGAATTATCATTAGTAGATGGTGTAGCATCAGTTGTACCACCAGTAGATTCTGATACAGTAATAAAAATTGAAAATAAATATAAAGCTGGTCAAGGCTACTCTGGAAACTTTTATGATATAAAAAATAGTATGATTGACGGTGTTTTATACCCAGCGTTAGACCCAAGTATTTTTGAAATTAAATATCCAAACACAGACATCAAAGGAAAAGTTGTCGGTGATAATCAAGGTATAGTGGAGTAAGTTAATGCATTATTTTATATTTCCTGAAAAAGACACAACAATTTTTGAAGCAAGTTCAAGTTTAAATTCTGGTTTAGATGAAGTATTAGAGATTAGAAAAAACGTTAGTGATACTGGAGCGAGTGTTGATGTCTCAAGAATTTTAATAAAGTTTGATACAACGTTTTTTCAAGAAGCCTCTTCTTCAGGCTTAATACATCAAACGGGTAGTAGAGCAGCAAAGTATTATTTAAATTTATATGATGCAAATCCAAAAGCATTAGCAGCTTCACAAAGTTTATACGCATATGCAATTAGTGGTTCTTGGGATATGGGTACTGGTCGTTCATATGATAATCCTCAGACTTCAGATGGTTGTAGTTGGAAATATAGATATAGTGAAACCAACGGTACACTATGGGCCAGTGGTAGTGGTGCTGAAGACGGAGCAGGGGGAGTTTGGTATAGTTCAAGTGTAGCACCAGCAGCATCTGCTTCACTTAATCATCAGTCAAGAGATTTAAAAATAGATGTAACAGGTACAGTAAATAAGTGGTTAAGTGGTAATGTTATTAACGATGGTTTTTTAGTTAAACGAAGTGGTAGTGTTGGTAATAATCATCCATCAGCATCAGAAGGTAACACAGATAGACTTGGTAGTTTTTCATTTTTTTCATCAAATACAAATACAATATTCCCACCAACATTAGAAGCGGTATGGGATGATTCAAGTTGGGCTACTGGTTCGTTAGATGCATTAACTTCTTCTAATTTAGAAGATAGTGTACTTTATATGAAAGGTTTACGAAAAGAATATAAAGAAAATTCAAGAGCTAGATTTAGAGTTGTGGGTAGAGAAAGATTTCCAACAAAAACATATTCATCTACACCAGCGGGTTTAACAGTAAAATATTTACCAAGTGGTTCTACATTCTATTCAATTAGTGATGCTGAAACAGATGATGTTATAGTTCCATTTGGTTCGGGTTCTAAAATAAGTTGTGATTCAACGGGTAATTATTTTAACTTAGACTTAAATGGGTATCAACCAGAAAGATATTATACTCTACAATACAGAGTGGTAACTGATGAAGGTACATCAGATGAGTTAGACCAATATTATGACGAGGGATTTACATTTAAGGTAAGTCTATAATGCCATACACAAAAAAAGAATTACAAAACGTAGATTTCTATACTGAGTTTGTATCTAAGCTCAGAACTAGCTACTTAGAAGATTTACAAGAATACGCAGAAATTGGTTTTAGAAATAATGGTATCTTATATTCTTTTGAAGATATTATATCCTCAAATGGTGTAGAGAATGTAGATGTAACTAATAGTTCATTATACTATGATTATTTAACAAAAGAACAACAAGATTTAGCCAAGACATCAAATACACAATCGTATCCAAGATATATTAAAAATAATAGTTTAGAAAAAATAGTTGATAGAAGTATATCTGAATTAGCAACAGAAAGCTTTGCGGAAGTATTACCAGATGAAACTGAAAACGGTAATGTAATTACAAATGAAGACCCAACAGATTATGATAGATGGCTAATTGAAAATAATCAAAAAAGAAAATTTATTGACCTTGCAGTGTACTATGGTAAAGAATATGTGTTAGATACAATAGTAACATTAACTGATGCTCAAATAGCAAGTATACCTGATGGAGAACCGATAGGATAATGAGTAGATTAAACGAAATAGATTTAGAACTTTTACAAACTGGACAAACAGTAAATTTATCCACAGTAGAGAATGCTTATTACGGTGGAGAGTTTACAGAGAATCCAAATGATTGTGTAGAGGTATTGATATATGATACAAATAATAACTTAATAGAGACTGGTATAGCTGATACAACAGACTACTCATATGATTCTAGTACTGGAATAAAATTAAATACTGGTACTATACTTAGAAAGATGGGTTATGATAGAGGTAAGTATGTTGTAAAATATAATTTTCTTAGAAAAGTTGCAGGTTCATACGAAACAGTATTAGTTGATTCCGATGGTAGAATATTTAATGGTAATAATTACCACATAATGGACAATGGTAAAATTATGACTGGTGAAACACATACAGATTTTTCCAAAGAGTTATTTTTGAAAGAGTATAAATATTTTGTACACGAGATTTCACCTTCACGTACAGAAATTCGAGTAGCTCCACAGTCTATAGATGATAAAAAATATAAAAATAATTTTTTAGAATCACAATTAACATCAAAAAAAATAAAAATTCCTCAAGGAAGTTCTATTTCTCTATATGCAGATAGTAATACTTTAAAAGGTGATAGTAAAACAATGAAATTATCAGGAGATACTTCTCTATTATCAAAACAGATGATAGGTGGTTATGTTTCAATTAATAACGCTTTCATAAAAGAATTTTTACCACCACCACCATCTGTAGATGGAAGTCAAGTTTCAAGTGCAATTGAAGAATTAGAATCATCAGTAATACAGGCTCAGTTCTTTATATTAGATGATAGTTTAGCCAGTTACAATAAAGGTGATAGAACTTTTGCTGATACTTTCCAAGCTTTTAAAGGATTAGATGATAATTCGTTACCAAGTGATACAAGTATAATTGAATATGGAAGTAAAGATATAACAGATATTCGAAAACTTGACTATAGTAACATAAGTTACCCTCATTATAATTGGAATGGTAAAGATAATCCAAACACAATCACTCTAAAAAGTAATTCAAGTAAACCTAATGTACCTACTAAATACACGTGGCAACTAACTGGTTGGGATTGGGATTCTAACCCATCAGGTTGGAGTAAAATCACAGCATGGAGTACTTCTAATGATGAAGGTGATGTTGCATTTGTACAACCTACGGCTGAAATATCATCACCTTTAAAAGTTGTACAAGATTCTTCAAATGGTAGTCAAGTAACAATAAGTCTACACAGTAAACATATTAACGTTGGTGTTAAATTAACAATTGAACCTTTAGATGGACAAGCAAGTACAATACATATACCAGCCTGTATTAGAGTAAGTTAGAGTAGAAGTAAAATGATAAAATATATAAGTGGACTAGACGAAAGTAAAACAGGTAAACTTGACACCACAATTTCTGCAGAAACAGATACACTAGCTGACCAATATACGTGGACTTTAACTACACCTGATGGTAGTTTACTTAATGTTGGAAGTGGTCAAGGTAAACAAGTTGTATTTACATTAACTAATTTTTTACAACCAGTGGCATCGAGTAATGGTGCCTATACAATAACAGTTGACCCAAAAGTAGAGAGAAAACAAGGTGGTGAAATTGACCCTACTATGGAATCAAAGGGTATCGAAACAGAAACGTTTAGTATAAGTTCACCAGTTGATGATAGAATAGCAATTTATACACCCTTTGTATCTTCAATTACTGATATAAAAAATGATGAGATTAGTCTCGGGACTTCTTGGAATGAATTAAAAGAAAAACTTACTAATCAAATTAAAGAAGATTATTATTTACCAATTGATACATTTAGAAATGTCAATATAACATATAATATAAATGATAAAAGAGATTTAAATACATTTTTACATTTCGGTGATGATAAGATGTTACTAACAACCAATGTAAAAACTGATAAAGAAACTTTTGAAGAATTACCATACTCTGCTATATTTAAATTATACGAACCTTTACCTGATGATATTGAAGAAAAAGATAAAGTATATATAGTCAGAGAAATCTTACCACAGATAACAGAAACAGTAGAACTTAAACCATACGACCAAGAAGAAGAAGATGTATTAGTATTGAGAGTTCCTGACTCAGCACAAGTTGAATCACCTATAACCAAACGTTCAACTGAATTTAAAAATTATGATGATTTAGTTACATCTGATGTAAGATTACAAAAAGAAATTGAAGATAAATATTTAACTGAAAAACCTACGAATTTAAATATTGATTATTCTAATTATGACAACTTTATAAATTTCTCATCAGCTGAAAAAAGATTAAAAAACTTTAAATATAAAGTTGAATTACTTGAAACGTACACTGCTGAAAGTGCCTCTTTAGTAAACATTTCAAATTCTCAACGTGATTTAACTGACGTTGATAATAAGATACGAGGTGTTAAGAAAAATTTTGATGGTTATGAAACTTATCTCTATAGTACAAAGTCATCTTACGTAACAAGTTCTATAGGAGAATTTCCAAATGCTTCTTGGCCTAAGGCTGGTAGTGGGTCTTACGAATTTCCATATGCACCTATAACATCATCTCACACAGAGTTTACAGATTGGTATGGTAGTATTGCATCTAAAACTGGACAACTATATAGTGCATCTTTGTATGACATTGATAATGCAAATAGATTAGTTAATTTACTACCCGAACACGTTAAAGACGATATACAAAATAATCAGTTCTTTGATTTTCTTGATATGATAGGACAACAGTTTGATGAAATATGGTCGTATACAACAGCAATGGCTCAAGTTACAGATAGACAAAATGATTTATCTGAGGGTTTTTCAAAAGATTTAGTTTTCAATCTAGCAAAGTCATTAGGTTGGACTCAACGAGATGGAAAAGATTTATTAGATTTAAGTAGACTTGGATTCGGACAAAAACTCAGTGGTACAACGTACTCACTTTATACATCAGGTTCATTAGATTCACCACCAGAGAGTGACGTATCTAAAGAGATAACAAAAAGATTAATATCTAGTATGCCTTACTTGTTAAAAGCTAAGGGTACTATAGGAGCGTTGAAAGGTGTATTAAATTGTTATGGTATACCGTCTTCTATTTTAAGAGTTAGAGAATATGGTGGGTTACAAAAATCTAATCATAAAGCTCAATTTGAAATTGCACGAAAGTTTACACGAGCTTTAAGATTTAAAACTGAACAATATGTAGAAACATCTTGGGATGACGATGGTGATAGTAATAGAAAACCAGAAACAGTTGAGTTTAGATTTAGAGCTGTATCAGGTTCAGACCAAATACTTGTTCAAAAAGATACTGATTGGGCTATAAAATTAAAAGACAATGACTCAACTGATAATTACGGTACAGTTGCATTTATGTTAACAGGTTCATTTGGACTACAAGAAATTAGCTCATCATTATTACCAGTATTCGATGGTGACTATCATTCTGTTATGTTAAGAAAAACTAAAATTGAACCTGAGTTATTTTTATTTCCATCTTTTGAAACAGCAAGTTTATTTAATCCACCTTTTATAAAAGGTATATCTAATGCTGAAAACGGGGATATGCAAATAGTTAGTAGTTCAGATGTAGCTAAGTCTGGTACAAAAAGTTTAGTTCATATAAATACATCATTTGACGGTTCTTCATTTTCTAAATTTTATAAAAAACCACCAAATGATATAACTGATAATATAGCTGCAACGAGTGTAACTCCAGGTGAAACATTTGTGTTCTCAGCATACGCAAAAGTTTCTTCAAGTATAGTTGATTCTGTAGGTAGATTAAGTTTATTTGAATTAGATTCAAACGAAGAAGTTGTGAATTGGGACCAAGAATTTGAATATAGTTTACAAGACGGTGGGATAAAATCATCAGAACAAGTTGGTTTAAATGAAACAGAATGGAAACAAATCGTAGTTCAAAAAACAGTAAAGTTTCCAAACACAGCAAACCTAGGTGTGCGATTTGAAAATGTAAAACCACAGTCAACAATTTTTTGGGATGATATATCATTAAGAAAAGTTTCAGCCAACACAGATTCAATTAATGACAATTTTAATTATGATTTATATGTTAAAAAATATGAAGCTGGATTAGATAGAATAATTCATTCTTCAAAATCAACTCTTCATATAACAGGTTCAGCATCTCAATCATATAACGCTTCTTGGACAGGTAGTGGTGATTTATTTATAGGTGGTCATAACACTGGTACTGCTTCAGGAGTATTTGATGCTGGTAGATTTGGTGGTTCGTTAATGGAGTTTAGATTATGGACTGAACCGTTAGAAGAACAGTCATTTAATCTTCACGTAGAAAATCCAAAATCATATGTTGGTAATTCACCATCATCATCTTATTATAATTTAGTTAGAAGATTTAGTTTTGATGATAATATAACATTATCAGATGGTGATAGTATTAGAGACACAAGTGCTAATCAAACTACTACACAAACAGGTAGTGCTCAAGGATTTAGTGGAGAAAATACATTTGAAACTGTAGTGGATAAAACAAAAACTATTGTACCAAACTCAGGTCCAAATCGTAGAATGGCTACAAAGATTAGACTTGAAAATAATGTTTTAAGTGGTAGTGGAGCATCATTAAGTATAAATGAAAGATATGACGTAAGTGCAAATGATTTTTCACCACTTGATTCACCAAAACTTGGAATTTATTTTTCACCAGTTGATGTTATCAATGAAGATATAATTTCATCATTTGCTAATTTAGATTTTAATCAATACTTAGGTGACCCAAGAGACGTATTTGAAGAGAATTATTCTGGACTAAGTAATGTTTCAAAACAATACTTTCAAAAATATACTTCTGGTAGTGCTACATTCTGGGACTATATGCATATCATAAAATACTATGACCAGTCAATATTTAAACAATTAAAAAAATTAGTACCTGCAAGAGCAAAAACTCAAATGGGAACTTTAATTGAAGGTAGTATTTTTGAAAGGTCAAAGTCTCCTGTTCAAAAAAACAATCCATCTGTTACACAACCATTTTATCAAGATACTATTAACGTATCTCGATTTGTAGATACAGCAGCCTATGGTGAACAAGAACAAAGTGGTTCTACAATTACTATAGAAACTGAATATCCAAATTACACAGGTAATATTGATAGCACTGCTACATTTAGAACACCATCATTATATACATTAAATCAATCATTACACAAATATATAAATGATGAAACTCTTTATATAAGTGGTTCTGCTAAATTCGGAGGACCTAGTAAAGTATTTAGTGAACCAACAGGTTCAATAGTATTGGACAATAGAAAATCAGAACTTAACAAACAATATAAATTTTATTATACAAGTTCAGCACATTATGCACAGAGTCAATTAACATCACTCGATAAATATGTAAACTTGTATAGTTCAAAATCCTTAGTAGAAACTGATTTAGACCCAGGTTATCAACACATAACGGCGTTGAATAACAGTTTTTATGAAGGTGTAAAAAACACAATATCAACAACAACTGACGGTGATTACCCTGTCGTTATCAGAGTAACATCACCAACAGTCGCAGTACCAACGGATTCTACTGATACAAACTTAAACATCATAGATTCGGAGTAAATTAAATTGTTGAAAAACTTAGAAGATATATATTTATTTACAGTAAAGTTATATCAAATTTTTAATCTTGGAGATAAATAATGGGCTTTTTAGACAACTCGAGCATTACAGTAGATGCAATTCTTACAAAGAGAGGTCGTGAGATACTTTCACAGGGTGGTAATTTTAATATTACTAAGTTCGCACTTAGTGATGAAGAAATAGATTACACACTATATGACGTAACACATCCAGACGGTACAGATTCGTACGGTGTAGCAATAGAGAATATGTCTTTATTAGAGGCAGCACCTAACCGAAGAGCGTTTAACAGTTTTCTTGTAAATCAATCATTAGCTGGTGTTAAAGTAAATGTAGCACAACTTAATTATTCTAATGTAGACCCGTTTTCAGAAATAGCAATTTCACCAACAACTGTAGGTGGAACAGCTGAAGATTACACGTTTACAATTGAAAACACAAATATTGTGAAATTTAAAAATTCAGCTCCATCAAGAACAGTTACTCGACCAAGTGTAACATTAATAGCACAATCCATTAATCCATCTGCAACAACAACTGTTACAGTTCAAGGTGTAAATTCTGGTATAACAAATGTTATTACTGTATCTGTAAAACAAGATGAAGCTAGTACAGTAGCACCAGATGCTCCACAGCAAACAGGACAAACAGCAGAACAAGTACAAGCTGGAGCTGGAAGTGCAGCACAAGGATTTTCAGCCAACAAGCCCCCTACAGATTATATATAAATAAAAATATTAAAGGAATAAGATATGTATAAACCCTTAACAGAAGATGATAAAATATCAGATGTAGCAATTGTTACTTCTGGTGTGTTTCAAGATGGAGCGTCAAGTATAACTACGTTTCATACATCATCTACACAATACACAAATACTGGTGACTATAATGTTGATGTATATAGATATGACCCAGGAACTAATACATCAGCCTCTGTTCAATTTGGTGTTGCTTATGGTCACGCTGAAGGTAGTGCCTCTTTAGGTTTACCTGGTACAGCTGGTGATAGAACTACCGCAGCAGTGTTTGGTCAGTTCAACAATATGATAAACCCACCACAAACACAAAGATTTAAGTTTAGTGGTTTAGATGATGTAAAACAAATTTATACATTAACATTCAATAGAGCAAGAATTAGAGAAGCATTAGAACCAGGTGGTTGGGAATTACATATCAATGACGGTTCACATACTGTTAAGTTAATTGATGATTCAAGTACTAATAAAGGTGGTAATACAGACCAAAGAAATTTCTCACCTGAATATAATATTGTTAGTGGTACTCTTGTAGATGGAACTACAATTAATACAACTGCGGCAGATGAAGGAACATCAATTGGTTCATATGGTTTATTTTATCCGAGCCTAGGTAGTATGGTATTCAATCCAATAAGATTACAAAACGCTCCGTTAAATCTAATTTCAAAAAGTGGTTCTAATAGTGATGATAGAAACGCAAGATTGTTTTCTAACGCGATAAAAGAAGGAGCTTACTTCTCAGCAAAAAGACAAGAAGAAATAACATCTCGTCATTTTTTCGTAAGAGCTACAGCAAAAGAGTTTAATAGTACAACAAACGAAACTTTCTATACAGAGTCAGTATCAGGTGTTAAAAGAGTTGTACCTGGATTACAAAAAGACCCTAAAACATTCATTACAACTGTTGGTATGTATAACGCTGATAATGAGTTGTTGGCTATAGCAAAGTTAAGTAAACCAATCATCAAATCAAAATCAAGAGAAGCTCTAATCAAAGTTAAACTTGATTTCTAAAAGGGGTAAAAAATGTCATTCAAGAAAAATCTTGAACCAGAAGATGTTTTAATATCCTCATTTGAAACACATAAAACATTCACTCTGAATGATTCGGATAGTATTGTTGGTATTTACGCTGTAGGTTTAGAAAAACCAACTGATTCAAATCTTCATAATTTTGATATCAATACAGCTGCTACTAAAACAATATCGTCAAGTATATTTTATAGTGTCCCTTCATATCAAACTATATTCAAATTATATTATAGAGATATAACACAAATGAGAGGTAATATCGATTATATTCGAGGAGTACCTTCAGCTTCAGATGCAGTTTTATCTTACACATATACTGAACCGTTATCTATACTAGATGATACAACAAGACGAAGAACATATAAGTTACGAAGACCTTATACAAGGCAATTACACGATACGGCAACTGCAATTTCAGTCCCACAAAAACTATACGGTGAACGCGTACGACCTAATTCAGTAAGAATAACTGATGACAGTTCAGCTTCAACTATTATTTTACAAGATGATGGTAGAGGTAATTTATATGATGTAGCATTTTCTTCAAGTTACGCAAACCATGCTGTTACAGCTCAAGGAAGTGGTAGTGTAGTTGGTAATTTCTTTTATGATGATGGTTTAGCGGTGATAACAAATACAGGTTCGTATAAAGATGTTGGAACGAATAGCGGTTCAGATGGATTTGTAATAAAATTTGATTCTACTCAAACTATATACGAAAGAGAATATGTATGTAGAGCAGATGAAAATGAATTTCAACATACTACAAATAATAGTATAAAACAAGGTTATAGTAGTAGTGTAGCAGTTTCAGGATTTGAACTACCATTAGAAGCTAACAGTTTGTATGATAATTTTAATTATAATATTATTGGTTATGCTACAAGTTCTTGGAGTACTTCAGGTTATGAAATTGGTACACAACTTATAGGAGAAGCATCTCACTCTGAGTTTGCAACTTACGTTACTAACGTTGCATTATATAATGATGAAAATGAACTATTAGCGGTAGGTAAGTTAGCAAAACCTGTTAAAAATGACAAAGAACTATCATTAGCTTTTGTTGTAAGATTTGATACAAACTAACAAAATATTTCTCTATATATATTATATTTATATATA
>TARA_R110002049_G_scaffold17238_1_pt1 | contig 14395 bp, 10 predicted proteins | sample TARA_R110002049 | Tara Oceans TARA_R110002049 (sample SAMEA4396941) | marine metagenome | biome: Polar Biome; feature: [SRF] surface water layer (ENVO:00010504); material: water (ENVO:00002006), including particulate matter (ENVO:01000060) such as... | depth 5 m | reverse complement strand
TGTTATCGGATGAATTCCGAAAAAGGGAAATTTGTCGTACACCCGTCAAGGTTGTAAAGAGCAGTTTCAGCAAGGGTTATCTAAAATTAGAACTTACTGAGGACGAATTTGTGAAATTTAGAAGAAGCCTAAATAATTATTGAATGAGAAATATATCCATTCTAAGATAGGTAGGTTAGAATATATATGATTTCAAAATGAAATGGAGTTTGTAACGTCGCTTTAGTGCATTATCCTCTTGATATTCCACCCTTAGTTTTGAATTAACAGTTTTCATAGGGTTTTTTTTAAGATATCTAGTGCTATTAATTTGTAGCTTTTTATCAGGGAAATACTTAACTGTGAACAAACTGATAAGGGTGAATTTTACGCTATTAAAGCCTTAGACTTGGGCTTCATTTGATAAAAATAAAAATATCAAGTGGTTTTTATCATGTTGTTTATATAAAAATTTTGTGCTCGAACACATTTTTACTGATTTTCTTTTTGTTTTATTTAGAAATTGTATAAGTTAGCCAAAAGTATTATTTCTCTTGTGTTATGAACCGTAAGCTGGATAGCTGAAATTGATATTGATAAATGAAAATATAATAATGAAAAAATATAATGTAAAGAGTATTGAGATAGATACTTTGATTTTAAATGGAAAGGGAGATAACATAATATGGAATAAAGCAGAGATTCTAACTGATTTTGTATCAGCCTGGGACGATAATATTCCTAATAGAATTGAATTTAGATCCTTGTGGGATTCTAAAAATTTATTTTTCTTTTTTAAGGTATTTGACAATGAAGTTAATATTAATAAAAAGGATAATAGTAAAAAAAGTATTGGTGACTCAGATAGAGTGGAGCTTTTTTTTAAAACAAATGATTCACTTACACCTTACTATTGCTTAGAAATAGATCCTACTTCCAGAATTTTAGACTTTAAAGCGAATCCAAAAAGGAATTTTGAATTTGATTGGAACTGGCCTAAAAAAGATTTAGTAGTTAAATCGGATATTCAAAATGATTTTTTCACAGTTGAAGGTGCAATAAGTATAGCATCATTGAAGAAATTGGAATTAATTAAAAATGATAAAATTGAAACAGGGATCTTTAGGGCTAAGTACAATAAATCTGAAAATTCCAGGTACGAACCTACTTGGATTTCTTGGGTTAATCCTAACACAAAACTTCCAGATTTCCATACTCCATCATCATTTGGGGTACTAAATTTATTAGAAGTATAACTTACTTGAGATACTCTTTTACATTTTCATTATTTATAATATACAAAGGTAATAGTACTTCCTTGGATATTTTTTTTTCAAAAATTAAATATTCAATTAATAAAGACAAACCTTTATAGGCTTGTTTTTTTGGATTTTGATGAATCAAGAAATTAATAATATTTTTTTGTAAATATTTCAAGTTTGGTTTTAGTAAATCATAGCCAACAAAAGCAATGTCTTTATCTTCCCTTTTTGAAATAACCTCTGCTATTTGATGAGATTTTGAAGTTGTAACAAAAATACCCTTTAAATTAGCATGCTTATTTAAGAAATCTGTCAAACTTTTTTGGGCATCATCTGATTTTATATTTAGTGTAACAATCTCGAATTTTTTAGTTAAAGAATCGGCAAAATAATTTCTAAATCCTTTTTCTTTTTCTTGCATATGTTGAGCATTTTCATATTCTTCATCAATATGAATAATGGCAATTAATCCTTCATCAAGAAGCACATCCAAAAGACTTGCGGCTACCCTACCACTTTGAAATAAATCTTGACCAACAAAACTATTTATTATTCTAGATTTAAGTTGATTATTAAATGTGCCTGAAATAATACCTAATGAATTATAATTATCAATAGCATCAAGTGCTTCTTTATAAAATAAAGGCACCAGTAATACAGCGTCTGGTGTTGTTTTTAATAAAGCTTCATTAGTTTCTATAAATGATGATGTACTCGTTGGATTAAAAAAATAAGATTCAATTACAACATTAAAAGAACTGAACTCAGTTTTAGCTTCATTAATACCTTCAATACATGGTAGCCAATATGCATCTAAATTAGGGTCAGGAAGCAAAATACAAATGCGATAAATTTTATTATTCTTTAAATTTCTGGCAATTAAATTTGGCTTGTAATCAATTTCACTAAGAACTACATTTACCTTATCTAAAGCTTTTTTAGATACTTTACCACGATTATGTAAAACCCTATCTACAGTTCCTTTAGAAACATCTGCTAATTTGGCTATGTCCTTAATTGTATAATTTTTCATAAACCAAAGATAAAAAACTTTTTTACAATTCATAAAAAATGTGCTCGAAAACATTTATTAGTGTGCTCGAGCACATTTTTAGTGAAATTCCTTTTTTATTTCAAAATTCATTTATACTTTAGCACAATAATTAGGTAGATAGAAGCCGATTAATAGTTGTTTTAAATAATAACAAAAAATTGAATATGAGCAATGTAAAGCCAACTTTAGTAATATTAGCGGCAGGTATGGGAAGCCGTTATGGAGGATTAAAGCAACTAGACGCCTTCACTCCAGAGGGGGCAACTATAATAGATTTTTCAATTTATGATGCGCTTCAAGCAGGTTTTGGAAAATTGGTCTTCATCATTAGAAAAAGTTTTGAAAAAGAATTCAAAGATTTATTCAATAGTAAGCTAAAGGGAAAAGCTGAGGTAGATTATGTTTTCCAGGAAATTGATAGCGTACCCAAAGCATATCAAAACCCTGAACGCGAAAAACCATGGGGAACAGGTCATGCACTTTTAATGGCTAAAGATGTTGTTAAAGAAAATTTTGCCATTATAAATGCAGATGATTTTTACGGTAAAGAAGCATTTGAAACGATGGCGAAATATTTAATAAATACAGATAAAAACTCATACAATTTTAGCATGATCGCTTATTATTTGAAAAATACCGTATCAGATTATGGTTATGTTTCAAGAGGCGAGTGTCAAATTGATGCAGATGATTATTTGACTGATGTAATAGAGAGAACCCATATTGAAAAAGTTAATAATAATCTCGTTCGGAAAGATGATAATGGTGATTTTGTCAATATTCATGGAAACACAATTGTTTCAATGAATTTTTGGGGATTTACCCCAAAATGTTTTGAATTTGGAGGGGCACTTTTTGAAAAATTTCTAGAAGAAAATAAAAATAATTTAAAAGCGGAGTTTTACATACCATCCGTTGTAAATGAAATATTAAAATCGGGAATGGCCACAGTTAAAGTCTTAAAATCCAATGCTAAATGGTTTGGGGTTACATATAAAAAAGATAAAGAGATTGTTCAAAAAGAAATTGAGAAATTAAGAATTAATAATACTTATCCATCACAATTATGGTAATATGATATTAGAAAAATTGAAATCGATTTTTTCGAAGTTTAGCAATACTGATGCGCTTATTTCATATAGCCAATTGGCCTCCGGTCATATTAATGACACTTATTTAATTGAAACTAAATCAAGTGAATTTTATATACTGCAACAAATTAATCGCGGTGTTTTTAAGGATATACCTGGGTTAATAAATAATAAGGTACTCGTAAGTAGGCATTTACAGAATAAACTAGCGCATTTATCGCCAGCTAAATTAAAACGCAGAGTGCTTACATTTGTTGAGACTATTGATGGGAATAATTATTATGTTGATAAAGATGGGAATTATTGGAATATGATGATTTATATCGATGATAGTGTCACATTTGAAACAGTAAACAGTGCCAATGTTGCCTATGAAGGAGGAAAGCTAATTGGTAATTTTTTAAATCTAACAAGCGATTTTGACGCAAACCAATTAATAGAAGTGATTCCAAAATTCCACGACATGTCTTTTCGATTTGCCCAATTTAAAGAGGCCTTAATGGTAGCTTCAGCTGAAAGGTTAAAAAGAGCTAAAAAGTATATTGATTTAGTTTGGAGTCTAAAAGATGAAATGCACATCATTCAAAATTTAAAAGAATCGGGAGAAATAAAGGTAAGAGTAACTCATAACGATACTAAAATATCAAATGTGCTTTTCGATACCAACAACAAAGGTCTTTGCATGATTGATACCGATACGGTAATGCCAGGAGTTGTGCATTACGATTTTGGAGATGCCATTAGGACTATTTGTAATACAGCCGCTGAAGATGAAAAGAATCTTGAAAAAGTGACATTTAATATTGAGTATTACAAAGCCTATGTAAAAGGTTTTTTGGAAGAAGTTGAATCAGAACTCGCGCCCTTAGAAATAAAACACCTTCCATTAGGTGCTAAAACAATGATTTTTATAATGGCTTTACGCTTTTTAACCGATTACTTAAACGGCGATATATATTATAAAATAGCTTATCCAGAACATAATTTAGATCGTTCTAAAAATCAATTTAAATTGATTGAAAGTTTAACTGAACAGTTTGGGGAAATGGAAATTACTAGCACTTTACTTAAATGAAAAAATATGTAGTTACAGGTGGAGCAGGCTTTATAGGAAGTCATATTGCGGAACATTTATTGCAAATGGGACATCAGGTTACAGTGATTGATAATTTAAGAACGGGTTTTGAAAAAAACCTAAAAGGATTAAACGTTAGGTTTTTTGAAGAAGACATCAGGAACAAGAAACTCATCGATAAAATAATTACTAATACAGACTGTATTTTTCATTTAGCAGCATTAGTTAGCGTACCTGAATCTTTGTTAAAAATTCGAGAATGTATTGACATAAATACTATTGGCACGTTAAATATTCTAGAGGCAGCAAAAAACAATTCAAATTGTAAAGTTGTGCTTTCAACTTCGGCAGCAAATTATGGAGACAATCCTATTTCTCCTAAAGTAGAAACGATGTCTCCCGAGCCTATGACGCCTTATGACATCACAAAATTGGATGGTGAGTATTTTCTAAAAATGTTTTTGGATCAATATAATGTCCCAACGGCATCATTAAGATATTTCAATGTATTTGGACCTCGCCAAAACCCAAAGTCGGCCTATGCAGCAGCAGTTCCTATTTTTATAAACAATGCTTTGCAAAATAAACCCATAACCATTTATGGAGATGGATTGCAAACCAGAGATTTTATTTATGTTAAAGATGTTGTGAAGGCAAATATGCTGGCATCTAAAGTTGGAAATGGAACTTATAATGTTGCCTTGGGACACAGTACTTCAGTTTTAGAATTGGCAAAAAAAGTAATAGATTTAACAAACTCAACATCTGAGATACAGTTTTTAGATAATCGCCCTGGAGATATAAAACATTCAAAAGCAAATCCATCAAAATTTAATACATTAGGGTTTAAACCTGACTATTCAATTGAAGAGGCTTTAAAAGAAACTATCAAATTTTACGATTTAGAATTAAGTACTAAAATAAACCAATAAAACTATAATGATGACCAATAATAATCAAAAAAGTACAGTAATACCAATAGCCATAATCGCAGGCTTATTTTTTATATTTGGTTTTGTTACCTGGATCAATGGCGCATTGATTCCGTTTATGAAAATGATCAATGAATTAACCGATGCGCAATCTTATTTTGTGGCCACGGCCTCTTATATTTCATTTGTTGTTATGGCATTACCAGCCTCATATATTTTGAGGAAAATAGGATATAGAAAAGGCATGTCCCTAGGGCTTTTCATCATGGCCATTGGAGCATTGGTTTTTATTCCAGCTGCAGAAGCAAGGACGTATTGGGTATTTTTAACTGGAATATTTATCCAGGGTATAGGGATGACCTTATTGCAAACTGCTGCCAATCCTTACATTACCATTTTAGGGCCTATTGAAAGTGGTGCTAAACGTATTGCTATCATGGGAATCGCTAATAAAACAGCGGGAGCTTTGGGCTCTTTAATTTTTGGAGCCCTATTATTATCAGGTATCGATGAAGTTAAAGCACAAGTATCTTTAGTCACTACAGAGGAAAAAGGGGTGCTTTTGGATACTATGGCCGATAGTGTTTTTGTGCCTTACGTTGTTATGGCTATCGTTCTATTTGTTTTGGGAGTATTAATAAGAAAAGCACCATTACCACATGTTGAAGCTGACGAAGCAGAAGAGGTAAAAGCTGGAACAAACGCAAAAACGAGCATCTTTCAATTTCCACATTTATGGTTAGGCGTATTGGCCCTATTTGTATATGTGGGCGCAGAAGTTATTGCAGGAGATACAATTATAGCTTATGGCATTTCATTAGGATTTACAGGAGAAGAAGCAAAATTCTTTACAACCTACACACTTATGGCTATGGTAGCTACTTATGCATTAGGCGTATTTTTAATCCCCAAATACATTAAGCAAAGAACTGCTTTAATTGTTAGTGCTTTTTTAGGTATTATTTTCAGTGTCTGCATATTAAATACTACAGGATTTACCTCGGTGCTATTTGTGGCAGCATTAGGTGTTGCCAACGCTTTGGTATGGCCAGCTATTTGGCCGTTAACCTTAGAGGGTTTGGGTAAATTTACAAAAACAGCATCAGCATTATTAATTATGGCTATTTCAGGTGGGGCTATTATTCCACCATTATACGGTAGAATAGTGGATGCTAATAAGCATGAATTAATTACAGAAGGAATGCAACAAGCCGATGCCATGGCAATAGCATCAACAAGTAGCTATTGGATATTAATTCCCTGTTATTCAATCATACTCTTTTTTGCAATATGGGGATATAAATATAAAAGTTGGAGTTAAGTGTCAAAATCAATTATTAAAAAACAAGTAAATAATATAAGTAAGTGATTATTTAAACCGATTGAGAATAATGAACAAGACTTATTCATGGGGCATTATAGGTTGCGGAAGTGTAACCGAACTTAAAAGCGGTCCTGCTTACCAAAAAGTGGAAGGTTTTGAGTTACATGCGGTTATGCGACGTGATATTGAAAAGGCCAAAGATTACGCTTTAAGGCATGGCGTTACTAAGTTTTATGGAGATGCAGACGATTTGATAAATGATCCTGAAATTAACGCTGTTTATATAGCGACTCCACCAGATTCCCATGGATACTATGCGTTAAAAGTAGTGGCTGCAGGAAAAATATGTTGCATTGAAAAACCAATGGCTCCCGGTTATGAAGAGTGCTTGCATATTAATAATGCTTTTGAAGAAAAGAACATTCCTTTATTTGTAGCGTATTATAGACGGTCGCTTCCTAGGTTTAAGCACATTCAACTATGGATTGAAGATAATAAAATTGGAAACGTTAGGCATGTAAGTTGGCATTTAAGTAAGCCCGCTAGTACTATTGATTTTTCTAAAGCTTACAATTGGCGCACAGATATAAATGTTGCTTATGGAGGTTATTTTGATGATTTGGCATCTCATGGAATAGATTTATTTATCCATCTATTAGGAGATATAGTAAATGCGCAAGGAATCGCTTTTAACCAGCAAGGTCTATATACAGCTATGGATGCCGTAACGGGAAGTTGGATTCATCAATCAGGAGTTACGGGTTCAGGTAGTTGGAATTTTGGAACTGAAAAAAGAGAGGATGCTGTTCAGATTTATGGAGATAAGGGAAAAATAAGTTTCTCTGTTTTTGACGATATGCCAATACTATTGGAATGTGGTGCTCATAAAGAAAGTGTAACCATCAATAACCCTGAAAACATTCAACTCTTTCATGTTCAAAATATGAAACATCATCTATTGGGAAATATAAAACATCCTTCAACAGGAAAAACAGCATTACATACCACATGGGTATTAGATAATATCTTAAAAAATAATAATCAAAATAATGTTAAAAAGTAATATTGATAAAGCCACGGGATTCGAAAAACGATTCGAGAATATAGGCACTATAGTTTATGAAAATTCAACTACGGCATCAAAAGCAGTTGCACAGGAGATAGCCAACCTTATCAGCGTAAAACAGTCCCAAAAACAACCTTGTATATTGGGGCTGGCAACGGGGTCCTCTCCAAAGGGACTATATGCTGAGTTGGTACGACTACATAAGGAAGAAGGTCTGAGTTTTAAAAATGTAGTATCCTTCAATTTGGATGAATACTACCCCATGGAACCGGATTCCGTGAACAGTTATGTGCGTTTTATGAAAGAGCAACTATTTAATCATATTGATATATTGCCGGAAAACTGCCATGTCCCAGATGGTTTGTTATCTAAAGAAGCCATTGCAGATTATTGCGAGCAGTACGAGGCGAAAATTGAGGCTTTGGGCGGCATAGATTTACAGATTTTAGGCATTGGAGGAAATGGCCACATCGGATTTAATGAATCTGGTTCACTTCAAAATTCAAAAACACGATTAGTAGCTCTAGACCATATAACCAGAGTTGCCGCAAGCGGTGACTTTGGTGGTTTAGAAAATACACCTAGAACAGCTATTACATTGGGTGTTAAAAAAATTATGGAAGCCAAAAGAGTTATACTTATGGCTTGGGGAGAAGGCAAATCGAATATTATTAAAGCTTCAGTAGAAAGCGAAGTAACTAGTATTGTACCGGCATCGTACTTGCAAGAACATAACAATGCAACCTTTGTTTTAGATAAAGCGGCGGCTTCAAAATTAACCAGGATTAATACACCGTGGTTGGTTGAAAAAATTGTTTGGACAGATAAGCTCATTAGAAAAGCAGTATTAAGTTTAGCCCTTCATTTAAAAAAGCCCATTTTAATGCTAACGGATGCTGATTATATTGAAAACGGGATGAGTGATTTATTAGCAGATTCAGGACCTGCTTATGATATCAACATTAAAATATTCAACAAATTGCAACATACCATTACAGGTTGGCCTGGTGGCAAACCAAATGCCGATGACAGTAATCGGCCAGAGCGCGCAGAACCTGCCAAAAAGCGTGTGCTTATTTTTAGTCCACACCCTGATGATGATATCATTAGTATGGGCGGTACTTTTAAACGATTACATGAGCAAGGACACGAAGTTCATATAGGCTATCAAACTTCTGGAAATATAGCTGTAGCAGATGATGAAGCCCTACGTTTTGCAAGTTTTGTTTGTGATTACAATAATAAGTTCGGTATAGAAAGCCCTGAAGCTTTAGATATCTATAAAAAAGCGGCAACATTTCTTATAAACAAAAAATCCAGTGAAATTGATACCGAGGAAGTAAGATATATAAAAGGGTTGATTAGAAAAGGAGAGGCAAGGGCTACCTGCCATTTTATAGGTATTCCAGATGAACAGATTCATTTTATGGAACTGCCTTTCTATGAAACGGGTGCTATTAAAAAGAATCCAATAGGCATAGCGGATGTGAAAATAACTTCGGATTTAATTGAAAAAATAAAGCCACACCAGATTTACGCAGCTGGCGATTTAGCAGATCCGCATGGTACGCATAAAGTTTGTTTGGATGCTATTTTTGCTGCCTTAAAAGAGTTAAAGCCCAAAAAGTTCATGAAAGATTGCTGGGTGTGGTTGTACAGAGGCGCATGGCAAGAATGGGGTATTGACGAGATAGAGATGGCGGTACCAATGGGACCGGATCAGGTATTGGAAAAACGAAAAGGTATTTTTAAACATCAGTCACAAAAAGATGGTGTGGTGTTTCAGGGCGCAGATAGTAGGGAGTTTTGGCAACGGGCAGAAGACAGAAACCGAGAAACAGCCGATTTGTATGATGAACTAGGTTTGTCGCATTATGCAGCTATGGAGGCCTTTGTGAGATGGCATTTTTAATAACCAACAACCATAATCAAAAGGATTCATTGAAAAAAAAGTTAGAAAAAAATATAGAAATTTTTAATACTCAAGTACCTCCTTTCCATCTTAAGAAAGTAGATATTATTAAAACTAATGGTATTTATGAAAGATTGATTAATTGGGTTACAGGTGAGTTTGATTTATTTCTACAAAATGAATCAGAACTTCTGGAAGTTTATTTTCCAAATGGATGGTTTAGTATTAGAAGTTTTAAGAATAAGAATCAGGAGCTTATAGAAATAAAGGTTGAAGGAAAATCGAGAATAGCTTGTCAAAACATAATGAGTCAATTGGAAATTATCTATAACCATGTAATATGTTTTACCGAATTAAAAGAGAATCAATACGTAATAAACTAAAGTAGCAAAGCATAAAATATAATGGCATTAATAAAATCAATATCTGGAATACGAGGGACTATTGGAGGTAAAGTAAATGATAACTTAACACCCATTGACGCTGTAAAATTTGCTGCTGCCTATGGTATGTGGTTAAAAAAGCAAACAGATAAAAAAGACTTAACAGTTGTTATTGGTAGAGATGCCAGAATTTCTGGAAATATGATTAGTGCTTTAGTTAGCAAGACTTTGGTAGGGCTAGGTATTAATGTTAAGGATTTAGGTTTGTCCACAACACCTACTGTAGAGATCGCTGTTCCTTTAGAAAATGCAGACGGAGGTATTATTATAACAGCAAGTCATAATCCAAAACAATGGAATGCTCTTAAATTACTCAATAATGAAGGCGAATTTTTAAATGCAGAAGAAGGTGCTAAAATTTTGAAAATAGTAGAAACTGATGATTATGATTTTGCAGATGTTGATGATTTAGGGTGCCACACAAAAGTAGAAGACTATATTGAAAAACATATTAAAGAAGTTCTAAAACTGAAATTGGTTGATGTTGACACTATAAAGCAAGCTAATTTTAAAGTAGTTGTTGATGCTGTAAACTCAACAGGAGGTATAGCAATACCTGCATTATTGAAAAAACTAGGCGTAACATGTATTGAATTATACCGTGAACCTAATGGCCATTTCCCTCATAATCCTGAACCACTAAAGGAGTACTTAACAGATATATCAAAATTGGTTGTAAAGGAAAAAGCGGACTTTGGGATTGTTGTAGACCCAGATGTAGATAGATTAGCCATAGTTTGTGAAGATGGTTCTATGTTTGGCGAATATACTTTAGTAGCCTGTGCTGATTACGTATTGGGTAAGTTAGGAAAAGGGCATACTGTTTCAAATTTATCCTCATCAAAAGCATTAAAAGATGTTACCGAAAAGCATGGAGGAACCTATTCTACAAGTGCTGTAGGTGAAGTTAATGTGGTTATTGAAATGAAGAAATCTAATGCCATTATTGGAGGTGAAGGTAATGGAGGAATCATATATCCAGAATCTCATTATGGAAGAGACTCATTAGTAGGTGTAGCTTTATTTTTGTCTCATTTAGCGACTCAAAATAAGTCTTGCAAACAATTACGGGAAAGTTACCCTAATTATTATATGAGTAAGAATAAAATTGAATTGACTAAAGGAATTAACGTTGATTTAATTTTGGAACCCATTGCTTTAATTTATAAAAACGAAGATGTGGATACAATTTATGGAGTAAAAATCAATTTTGAGAATGAATGGGTGCATCTTCGTAAATCTAATACAGAACCAATCATAAGGGTATATGTAGAAGGTAAAACGCAACATCAAGCCGATTTGCTGGCTAATAGGTTTATTGAAGAAATCAGGTTAATTGTATTTTAATATTAATATGGAACAAATAAACTATGATTTTTTTTGGATTACTAACTCATTTTTATTCAGTCAAAATGAAGGATGCTATGTAAATTTTAAAATATCTGTGTGTTCGAGCACATAATTTTCGAATTTTGCCTTGCCAATTAAATAAATTCACATATATTAGCAACATGATGCAAAAAAAAGTGGTTATAATTAATAAATAAGTATTTTTTTTATAAAATATGTGCTCGAACACATATTGTCAAAGTAATGTTAAACAAAAAAAATCAATCTATGACATATTTATATCTCAAAACTGACATAAACTTAAAAAATCGAAAAATGTTGCAGCATTTTCCGGTTATTTTAAGTGACTTAAATTAATATCTAAATTACTAACTCACAAACAAAAATATGAAAAAAATCATGAAGCTACTCAGCAAAAAGAGTAATGTATTAAAACTTGATTTAAAAATTAAGCTAAGCATGTTATTTGTGTTTGCATTTTTATTTAAAGCTAATGCGAATACATATTCACTGAACACTAATATTTTTTTTAAAATAGAGAATATTGATTTCCAACAAACTACAGTTACAGGAAATGTTACTGATGATGCTGGAGTACCGCTTCCCGGAGCTTCAGTTTTGGTAAAAGGGACTACTACCGGTGCCTCAACAGATTTTGATGGTAATTATTCTATTAACATTTCAAATGGAGGTGCAACATTAGTTTTTTCTTACGTAGGTTTTGTTACACAAGAAATAGCAATTAATGGGCAATCTACTATAAATGTTACATTAGTTACCGATAATACAAGTTTAGATGAAGTAGTTTTAGTCGCATACGGTACACAACGAAAAAAAGATGTTGCTGGTGCTATTTCTACTGTTAAAACTGAGGAGTTGGTGCTATCTTCTTCGCCTTCCGTTTTAGATGTTCTTAGAGGTAAGGCGGCTGGATTACAAATTTCTCAAAATAGTGCACAACCTGGTGGGGGTTTAAATATTCAAATTAGAGGCGCTGGCTCTCTATTAGCTAGCAATGAACCTTTAGTAATTGTAGATGGTTTTCCAATTACAAATTTTGATGATTCACCATCGGGTAATAGATATAATTCAGGAACGCAGAGTATTTTGAATTCCTTCAATCCAAATGATATTGAAAATATTTCAGTATTAAAAGATGCCAGTTCAACAGCTATTTATGGAGCAAGGGCTGCAAATGGTGTGATTTTGATTACAACTAAAAAAGGAAAAAAAGGTAAAGTTCAAGTTGAGTATAATACATCATTTTCCCACCAACCCTACAACAATCTATTTGATACTTTGGAATTAAACGAATGGATGGAATTAAGAAACGATGCTGCAAGAGATCTTTGGGACTTTAGAAATCGTGTAACTCCTTATGGCAATGTAACATTAGAAGAGGCAATTGCTAATCCAGTTAATGGAATACCATTTACTAGATTTTATTCTGATAATCAAATTAATAACGCTGGTAAAGGCACAGACTGGGTAGATTTAGTTACCAGAGATGGTAGCATCCAACAACATAACCTTTCTTTAAGAGGTGGAACCGAAAAAACAAAATATTATATCTCAGGAAATTTATACCAGCAAGATGGAGTAATAAAAAATTCTTCATTAGATAGAGCTTCCTTTCGTGCAAATTTTGATCAAAAAATAAATGATTATGTTACTTTTGGTTTCAATTTAACAAAAAGTAGAATTAACAATGGAAACAGTCCAATAGGCGAAGGTATTTTTGAAAATTCTGGTATTATTTTATCCTCCTTAAAATATGGACCACATATTGATGCAATCACAGCTACTGGTGAATATCCTATCAATCCACAAAATGCGTTGGAGCCTAATCCGTTTTCTTTATTAACTATTGCTGATGATGGAAGAACAGATAGAACACTAACCAATTTCTTTACTGAAATAAAACCACTACCTGGTTTGTTAGCAAGAATTCAATTTGGTATTGATGAAGGAAGTGTAGCCAGAAATACCTATTTACCAAGAACAACATTAGCAGGAGCTCAAGTTTCAGGGCAAGCTTCAAAATCAGAACAAAAAAAGAACGATCAATTATTTGAGGCTACTTTAAATTATACTAAAATTTTTAACGAAACTCATAACTTAAATGTTCTTGTGGGGTATTCAAGACAAAAGTTTAGAAATGAAGGTTTTGCTGCCGGAAATACAGGGTTTGATACAGATGCTTTTTTGTATAACAATCTTTTTGCCGGAGCAGGCACAAGAACTGTAAGTTCGTTTAAAAATGAAGAAAACTGGGCTTCTTTTTTTGGTAGAATAAACTACACTTTTAAAGATCGATATATTTTTCAATCTACTTTTCGTAGAGATGGTTCAAGTAAATTTGCCGACAACAACAAGTTCGCCTTTTTTCCTTCTGTAGCATTAGGCTGGAATATTTCCGAAGAACCTTTTATGGAGAGTTTATCTGATAAAATTTCAGCATTAAAATTAAGAGTAAGTTATGGAGAAACAGGGAATTCACAATTTCCAAACAATTTTTCTGCAGCTTTTGAGTTTTTCCCAGGTTATTTAGGACCAGATGAATCTCTATTAACTGGTGTTTTTCCAACACGGTTAGAAAATCCAGATTTAAAATGGGAAACTACTCAAGAATTAAACTTTGGGTTGGATTTTGGATTTTTAAATAATAAAATTTCAGGTTCTGTTGAAGTATTTAACAAAACAGTAAAAGACCTCTTATTCGTAAGACAAATCAATTCATACAATCCACTTACTTCTGTCTTTGCCAACGTAGGTAGTACACAAAGCAAAGGTGTAGAAGTTACTTTGAATACAGTAAATATTCAAAAGGAAAATTTTAAATGGCAAACCTCATTTGTTTTTTCAAAATATGATGATCGTTGGAAAGAACGTGAACCAGACTGGAAG